>Ga0209045_1001114_pt1 | contig 26429 bp, 22 predicted proteins | sample SaaInlLV_10m_DNA_4_FD_184664 | JGI IMG/M metagenome (GOLD analysis project Ga0209045, IMG submission 184664) | Marine microbial communities from expanding oxygen minimum zones in the Saanich Inlet - Saanich Inlet SI072_LV_200m_DNA (SPAdes) (version 2) | ecosystem: Environmental > Aquatic >...
TGCAGCGACCGACGCGGTATCCGCACGTCCGTAGCAACAACGAACATCAATCAGCCCTTTTCAGGGCTTCATTTTTTCATTCTGAACCTGCCACTTCCGACTGGCACCCGGGCGTGTCTTGCTTCACTGCGGTCCCGACTCACACTACTTGCGAGACAGCCTCGGAACGACACACCTCGACACACTTGCCGCAACCGGTGCATACAGACTCGTCGATGCACATCTTGTTCTGGTTACACTGCAGGTCCTCTGCCTTCATGACCCCACAGTATTTCACGCACTTGGCGCAGAGCTCCGAGGTGAACTTGCGGATCGCATGGTCTTCACACACACGCAGGCAGTCACAGCAGCCCGTGCACGTTGCCTGCTCGATCCTGAAGCGCTTGGCGGTCTCCACGAAACCTCTTCATGTTCAAGTGATCCCATGCGAGACGCCCTCTGCTCCCTCATTCCAGTGCGCCCCAACGTATCTCTGATATCCACCCGGTGCCAGGAAATGACGCCATCGTCACATCGATGCACGGCCTTCACACGTGCTTGTTTCTCGCATCCTCCGGGACGACTGCTATCTTCGTTGTCGTGTGGAGAGACCAGAGCTTCCAAGGCAGGAAAGGCACGCACATGAGACGCAGCGGCCCCCAGATGTATCTTTGCTTGAGCGGTGTCCTCGCCGTGGTGCTGGTGTCCGGTTGCGTGACTGGCCAGCGGGCGTACCAACACGGTGATTACGCGAAGGCCGTCCGCCAAGCTACGAAACGGTTGAGGAGTGATCCGGACAACCTGAAGGCATTGGATGTGCTCAAACGTGCATTTCCTGCGGCACAGAGCATGCTGCTGGAGACGATTGATCATGCCGTGCGCTCCTCCGCTCCGTTCAGATGGGAGCGAAGCGTCACGGCCTATGCCCAGCTCAATGGTCTGGCCTATGCCATCCGGACGACCCCCGCAGCCCACGGGCTTTTCCCTTCTCCGCGTATTTATCAGGACGAACTGGAACAGGCCAAGTTCCACGCTGCGGAGGCCCGCTACGCCGCGGGCAGAGAGCTCCTTGCGCGGGGCAACCGAGAGGATGCCCTGGGAGCGCTGAAGCACTTCAGTGTCGCTGATCAGCTTGTCCCCGATTTCAGGGATATCGCGGCACAGATGGCGATCGCCCAGGATTTGGCAACAGTGAAGGTCGTTGTCCAACCCGTAACCTGCGACAACCGGGACCTTGATGTCCGCTTCCTTGAGAATCGCCTCCATGCCTTCCTTGCGTCCTGCAGCACGAGTCAGTACATCCGTTTCTACACAGTGGAAGAGGCCGCCAGAGTGTCCCTGGCCCGGCCGGACCACAGGATCGAGCTGCACATCTGTGATTTTGGGACCGAGGAAACCCAGATCACCGAAACGCGTGAAACGCTTCGCAAGGAGGATGTCCTGATCGGCAGGACGAAGAGCAGGCCGCCTCAGGATGTCTTCGGCACCGTCAGAGCGTATGTCGTGACGTGGGAAAAGTCGATCGCCACTCATGGGCTGCTCGACTTGCGCATTGTTGAGGTCGGGACGACTCGGCCTCTCCTGCATGAGAAATTCCCGGGTGAGAGCGTATGGCGAGACTCCTGGGCGACCTTTCGGGGTGACGAACGCGCTCTCCCCGAGCCGATGGCACGAATGGTCAGAAAGCGGGAGTGTGCCGAGCCTACGAGGCAGTTCCTGTTCGAAGCCGTAACCGAGGGGCTGTTTAACACAGCCACAGAGCGTATCCGGACGTTCTACGCCGGACGTTGATTGCCTCGACAATTCCCGGAGTTCCCATGGCAGTTTGCCCAATCCGAAAGAGCCGGAGCGCGTTGGTGTCGATCTACTCATCGAGGGTGATGATCGGCGTTCTGCTTGCTGCTCTTGCGGTGTCCGCACAACCGTTGCCGCTCGGGTTCGACACGTTCGATGCTGATGTGCTTGACCAGCGCTGGCAGATTGACTCGGCGAAGGGGTGCCGGATTTCGCTCGAACGCGACCGGGGCGTGCTTTCCCTGGAGGGGGCGGAGCACTTCTACAATCACCTTGAGGCCACGCTTCCCGAGACGGTTGATCGTGTGCAGATTGATGTGTGCAGCGTCAACGACACGTCGGCGACGTGGTCACCAAGCCTGATCCTGTATTGGGATGAGGACAATTACATCCGACTCATGTTCAGTCTGCACTACTCGCTCAGGCTCGAGGCGCGTGCCAACGGTGCGTTGCTCGGTGAGGTGACGAACGTTCCGCTGGAAATGGGCTCGTGGTATCGTGCTGCCATATTGCTCACGGACGAGAGCATCGCGTTCCGGTTTGGGCCTGCGGGAGGTGAACTGAGCCCCGTTGGTGGGGTGCCGCGAGCGGAGGGCTGGCGCACTTCCCCGACTCTCGTTGTCGGTAAGGGCCACAGGAAGAAGGGGGGGCAGCCCGACTTTGACAACAACTACCGCCACGGGAAGGCCACCAAACGGGTCGAGTTCGATAACTTGGTTGTCGGGGACCCCGCTCCCTTCATCAAGGCCATGGCCAAAAGTGCGTTGCAGCGCATCGCCGACACTGAGCATGATCCGGCGTCACTCCAGGTTGCGTTCTGGCCAAATGCCACGAACCCGACAACGACCGACACGCTTTGGTTTGCTCCCGGCGTCTACCAACGCCTTTGCCTGATCTACAACAACGCCGACCCGCTGGCCTCGGCTCGCGATTTTGGGCTCGAACTTCGCCTGTGCGACGGCCTCTCACTGAGTGATGTCAGCTTCGGCAACATCCCCGTGGTGGTGGAGGAGATCTCGAAGGGGGGCTCTGCCCGGTACATCATTCGTCCCCAGGCCTATGCTGTCCCGGCCGATTTTCACGGGGTTGGGCGGAAGGACCAGGAGAACCCCGGCTGGTTCAAATGGCCGACCAGCCCGCGGACGCCACCCCTCTATGTTCACTGTGTTGCGGCGGCCGATGCTGAGGGCGGAACGGTCGCCGCACGAGCCCTGGCGCATTCGGGAGCCGGTCCCTGGCGCGAGATGACCGTGGCTGTGACGGCGCCGCTATCTGCTCTGCTTCCCACCCGGGAACGCGACCTTGGCCTCAGCCTGTGGCAGGGGCTGTTGGTGCATGGCAATCCGGATAGCCGTGAGCGAGTGACAGGCAGGATGATGGAGGTGTGCAAGAGGCTGGGGGTGCGACGAATCCATACCAATAAGCACAGTCAGGAGACGGTCGTGGCCGCTGCCAAAGCCAGCGGCATTCGCCCGTTCCTGGCGTCCTGGTGGCACTACTCCTGTCAGAACACCCCTGACATTTCTCCCACGCCTGAGGAGAAGGCCACAGGGTCTGCCGCTCCCGGGCGCAATGTGTGTCCCGTGGTCATTGCCGAGGGAACCGGCGTCTATGGGGCTTTTCTTGAAACGGTAACGGACAGAATGCGGGAGACCGGCTGCGAGGGGTTCATGCTCGACTACGAATGCCGGATGCCGCTCTGCTACTGCGAACGCTGCAAGAATGCCTTCGTCACGTTCACCGGGGCAGCGGACGTAGCCTGGCCCGATGATGTTGGCAAGGCCGGCCGGTACCGCGGGCAATGGATCGGTTTCCGGTGCCATCAGGGGGCCCTGTATGTGAAGTCCATTCGGGATGCGGCACGCAAGGCCGTGCCCGACTGCCCGATGCAGGCGTGGCTGGCGGGGTACGACTACAAGGGCACGATCGCCCGAGCGACCATCGACGTGTCCAAAGCCGCGGCATTCCTGACTGAACCGGAAACGCCTCACTACACACTCCCAGCTGATTACTCGGACATGTGGACGAAGGATGCAGGGATTGGCAGCATCGAAGCCGGGATCCAGACTGTCGAGGACACACTCCCGGCCGTCGAGAAGCCGATCATCTTCTGTTCCTCGATCATCTACCCTCTGGGTAACTCAACTCCCTGGAGCGACCCACAACTTCTTGACGTGCAGATTCAGACCATCATTGCCGCTGGTGCACGTGGAGTGTCCTTCTGGGGAGGGCACTTTTCCGGGGGGATCGACGGCCGTTACATGGAGAAGTTCGTCAAATGGCACAACCTCCTCGTCGCTGCCGGCGATCTCCTATGGGATGGGAAACGTGGGGATATACTCGCCGAGATTGAGGGCGGGGATCCCGCACTTCTGCGCCGATTTGTCTGGGTACATGGGGACCGCTGTCTGGTGGCGTTGACCAATCTGACGCAGGTGGACAGCGTCGTGACCGTGGGGGTGAAAGGGTACAACCCGAAGGCCAGATTACTGCTCAACGGTGTGCCTGTCGACTTGGGGCAGCCCCTCACCGTGCCGGCTCTTGACGGCGCCTTTCTCGTGCTCTCAAGGGAGGGAGCGCGGCAGTAGGGGCTTGGCCACGTTGTCCTGTCTCCCCGCCCCTAAGCTCCTACAAAGTTGGAGTCCCACCCCGTGACAACCCGAAGCCGATTGTTGGTCGTGATCGCCCTTGGCCTCACCCTTCAGGCGGTGTCCGCTGCGATGCCGGGCATTGTCCTGGTCGAGGCCGAGGGCTTTGGGGAGCCGGGGGGGTGGGTCGTTGACCAGCAGTTCATGGATCAGATGGGCTCGCCATTCCTGCTGGCTCATGGGCTTGGGCGACCCGTCGCAGACGCGACGACCAAAGTGACATTTCCTGAGGGGGGACGCTACCATGTGTGGGTCAGGACGCGAAACTGGGTGGGGCAGTGGGTAACCCAGCATGCCCCCGGGCGCTTCCAGTTGGCCGTTGGAGGGGAGCTTTTGCCCACCACATTCGGGATGTCGGGGAGCGAATGGGCGTGGCACCGAGGCGGCGAGATCCGGATCGACCGGGGGGCCACGGAGATCGCTCTCCATGATTTGACCGGGTTCGAAGGACGCTGTGACGCGGTCCTGTTCTCCCGAGACGGAGCGTTCGTCCCTCCGAATGATCTGGCTGAGGTGACGCTGTTCAGGCGTCGTGCGCTGGGCTTGGCGGACGAGCCCGATGATGAAGCCACGTTCGACCTGGTGGTGGTCGGAGGCGGCACAGCGGGGACGTGTGCGGCGATTGCCGGAACGCGCTCCGGACTGAGGGTCGCGCTTATTCAGGATCGGCCCGTTCTGGGGGGCAACAACAGCTCTGAAGTTCGCGTCTGGCTTCAGGGCGCGACCAATGGCCCGGCTTACCCGAAGATCGGCGATTTGGTGAACGAGTTGGAGCAGGCACGCAAGGCGCACTACGGCCCCGGGAACACTGCCGACATCTACGAGGACGAGAAGAAACTGGCTCTTGCTGCTGCAGAGCGGGGGTTAACGCTGTTGGTCAACCACCGGATGAATGAGGTGGATACCCGTGATGGGCGGATCCGGTCGGTGGTCGCTCAGAGCATCGTGACAGCTCGTCGGATCCGTTGCACGGGACGGTGGTTCGTGGATGCCACCGGTGATGGTTGCGTGGGCTTCCTGGCCGGGGCGGACTGGGATATGACGCGGAAGGGCCACATGGGGCGCTGCAATCTCTGGAATGTGGCTGACGCGGGCGTGCCGGTGACCTTCCCGCGTTGCCCCTGGGCCCTCGACCTGAGCGACAAGCAGTTTCCCGGGCGCGCGGGAAAAGGGGGAGTGAAGAGACTTGGTGGCTGGTACTGGGAGAGTGGTTTTGACCACGATCCGTTCACCAAGGGGGAGTACATACGGGATTGGAACTTCCGGGCGATGTACGGCGCCTGGGATTGTCTCAAGAACGTGGACAATGTGTATCCCAACCATCGGCTGAATTGGGCTGCCTACATTTCCGGCAAGCGCGAAAGCCGCAGGTTGTTGGGGGACGTCGTTCTGAACAAAGAGCACCTGATGGCGAAGCACGAGTTTGCGGACGGGTGCGTCGTGACCGGCTGGAAGATCGATCTGCACCTTCCCGATCCGCGCTACGAGAAGGGCTTCGAAGGGGATGCGTTCATCTCCAGGGCTCACTTCACCAGCTACCCGACGCCGTTCCACATCCCGTACCGCTGCTTCTATTCACGAAATATCGCGAATCTGTTCATGGCCGGGCGTTGCGTGAGTGTGACGCATGATGCGCTGGGGACCGTGAGAGTGATGAAAACCGGCGGATTGATGGGGGAGGTCGTTGGCATCGCCGCGGGGCTCTGTCAGCGCTACGACTGTTTGCCGCGAGACATCTACGCTGAGCATCTTGATGCGCTCCTGGCCCTCTTGCATACAGGCATCGGGAAGCCGCCGCGGATGGTCACCGAGGATGGCGAGGAGCTTCTGCTTGCCCCGGTTCCGTCCAGATGGGGGCGGAATGTCGCGGCTGAATCCGTGCTCGCCACGAACGGAAGCCGTGACGAAGTAAAGCACCCGCTGGCGCGCTGCATTGATGGTGTGATCGCACCATCGGATAACGCGGGCCGCTGGCTGAGCGCCGAGACGGTGCCGTCGTGGCTTGAGTTCCGCTGGACGTCAGCGCGATCCATCGGTGCCGCACGTGTGGTGTCCGGATTCCGCTCGGGTCGGAAGATTACGGCTCCCATTTGGGATTTCTCTCTGCAGGTCCCGCATCGCGGGGAGTGGCGGAACATCCCCGGCACGAAGGTCTCCGGCAATGGTGACGTGGATTGGCGATGCAGCTTCGCGCCTGTCACCACGGATCGAGTTAGGTTGCTGGTGACGAAAACGCAGGTGAATGTTGCCAGGATCCACGAGGTGGAGTTGTACGTTCCTGAAGGTGGGAGAACGACTGGCGGGAAATAGAGGGGAGGGACGTTGTCTAAGGGCATGCGTTTCTGGTTGTGTTGAATGTGAGACGGGGTTCTGTTCCGGGACTGTTTTACAGTGTCTTCCTCAATGTGGGAGGGGGCTCTGTCCCGCGACCTTTTTCCTGGGGGGGGCAGTCGCCGCACGGAGGCGATTCCCGCGCTTTCTCGTGCTCAAATCCCGTTCAACTCCGGCTCTATCTCGTTCATTTCGTACCGTTTATGTACCAACGCTCTAACTGTTTTCGGGCGGCGACACCATACCCGCCAAAGTACCCACGAACGTCGGGGCTTCAAGGCGTGTTGGTGCCATCCCCAGGCGCCCTGTCGACAGGATGCCCGGTTCGTGGCAGGGACGCCACAGGCCGGCCACGTCTCCTCAACTCGCGGCCTGAGAACCCTACAGTATATAGTTACGCCGATCCGCGGGGAATTCAGGTTTCCACAGACGCCGCCTGGGGATCACCCATGTCCGGCTCACGTTTCACTCTCCGTGCCGCATCCCCAACGTCCACGTATTGAGTTCCTCGGGTATAGTGGGCGCAGAGGAGGAGGCCCGTAGATGCAAGCCTCGCCCCTGTCGTCGAAGTCCCTGCTGTTCACGTCGGCTCTCAAGACGCTTCACGATCGGTCCAGGTACCAAGATGCGAATCCCAAAGAGAATACACATCCTGACTGCGTTAATGCTGGTAACCGCGGCGGCCATACCGTTCCGCTCTCGTGTGAGAAGGTGCTTTGTCAGCGCGGTTCAGGTGGTGAAAGGCAGAGCAACTGTTGCGGATCGCCTGCGGGAACACGGCGCGAAGGTAAGGGCACGGCTCGGGCCGAGCTTCGCAGCGGTGAACGTGTCGTACCCGCCAAAGCAGATCGTGTTCGTCGGACTCAAGGAAGAGAGGCCTCTCGCGAATCGGTTGGGGCACATGCGCTACCGGCCACGACCGCCGTCAACTCAGGGACCGATAGCCCTCAATGGGCTTTGAGTCCAGACAAACTGGTCTGGATGGAGGACGGCCTGGCCGGGGCCTGAGGGGGAACGGTGATCGCCGTTGGCCGTGAGGATCGTCTTTTGGGTGTGCGGGCATCTGGCGTCTGGACGCCATAGCAGAGCCGGACGACAAGCGTTCGGAGTTAAGGGAACGGCAGGCGACAGTTTTAGAGCTATAGTAGATTCGACCGACAGCTTTGGAGTCAAGGGAACGTCAGACGACAGTTTTGGAGCCATAGTAGATTCGGCGACAGCTTTGGAGTCAAGGGAATATCCGGCGACAGGGGTACCTACGTAGTAGGTGCCCTTCCTCTGGGACGGAGAGGTTATAGCTCTAAACGAAAAATAAGGAATCTCCAGGTACCTTTAGGTACCTATTGTCGGCGTCGGATGCTCTACGAGTAGATCGGCGTAACTCGGCTGATATTCGACGTGATTCGACGTGATTTCTTACTCTCCTCCTCCTCCTAAAACACACCAGGGCATACAAGTACTCTTACAGAGTATACTTTTGTATTTGTCCTGTTTCTCGGTCTGATTGTGTTCCTGGACAAGAGACGACGTCGCCCGACACAACGTCTCCGGCTGTCGTTGCCGAGACGCTCCGCCGTCAGACTTCCGCGCGACCTGTTGTCGTCCCAACGGCTTCCCGTCCGATGGTGTCGACAGCTTGAGGCCTCCAACTCCCCGACAGCCCCCAGCGCCGAAATGTACTCGTCCGGTGTCGGCCAGAATCTCGCCAGGCCTTCGTAGAGTGCCCCAAGAGGGCGTTCGTGGAGAAATGCGAGTGTGGGTTCAGACCGGGCAGAAAGAGGCCGTATACGCCAGATTACGAGCAACCGAAAGAGGCCTTCAGGGGAGCGTCCTCCCAAGGTGGTCGAACCTGAACAGCGGTGGCGACACAGTCGGTTGGTTTCCAGCTGGCGAACGTCCCAGCGGGCCCGTTTACGGCTGGTGTGGTCACCGATATCAGCCGGGGTGCGGAGCCCTGCAATTGTTGCAGTGGATACGACACTGAATGCCTACGGTGAAACACAGCTTAACGCCCGTGTTCGTTGTTCAGCTGACAATCACCAGTCGATCCCGTTCCCGGCAAAGACAAAGTGCCGCATAGTCAGTTCTACAAAGTTATCGTGAGCGCCAAGTCTGAACTGTACTGTTCTCGCCCGTTTTGAGGGGACCAGAACGGGCCATCGTGTTGGCCCCGGGGCCAAGCCGGCGAACGGTCATCACCGGGGGTCGACAGCTTCTTGTTGCCGGGCTCAAGCAACCACTCTTTCAGCGTGTCGTCCCAGTCGATGTTGTCCCAGTTCATAATCAGGGGGGTGGTCCCGTCCATCGTCACGCTGAACATCTTGTGCAAATCCATTGTCTCTTTACCTTTCATCATGCTTCTCTTTGCCGATACCCAGAATAGGCGTCGGCTACTCAAGTCTCGTCGTCGTCTTTCGGTATCCGTATGTCGTCGTGTGTGGCCACGTATGCCAGAACAGCAAGCACGGCCAGACACACAACCACACGAATCACTATGCTGGACATACCGAATCCTCCCGGGGCTGGGTGTACTTGACGGCCGTGAACGACCGTTCGTGCCGGCACACGTGGGGAATCACTTCGTAGTCTCTGATCAGGAACTGCTCCGGGAACAGCACCGAGCGGTGGACGTCGAAGGGATTGACCGGGTACTCCTTCTTGAAACTCCCCATCGGCATCTGCATCACCAACGCCACGCCTGCTCGCTCCTGGAGCCGAGGCAGCATAGGCCACAGCTCGTCCTCACTCATTGTCTGCGGCCCGTGCTGCCACACGATGAGATCAAACTCAGGAGGCAGCCCGTTCTCCACACAGGGGTCGGGATCTCCCAAGTAATCCCGGATAGTCATGTGAGCCACGGCCCCCAGCTCCAGCCGGCGGATGTGGTCGGCATTCGGTTCGTAGGCTTCGACGAACGCCACGGACACTCCTTCGTCTTTCAGAGCCTCGATCAGCGTCGTGTCGGAAGCGGGGCAAAGTCCTATCCACAAAACGTACTTCATTCGTGAATCCAGCAACGCCATATCGGCAACCAGCTGGGTTTGTGCATTCTGAAACTGCATTCGCGCCTCTCTTTCTCACTCAAGCCGAGTGGTGAAACGCAAAACCCCCGTGCGTACAAACACAAGAGTTAGCCTCCATGGTGTCCTAACATTCTAGGGAAGCATGGGGAATCTGTCCTCGTTGGGCCTTATGCCCTGGGCCGTGGGGGGTTCGCGTTGTTGTCTGCCCAAACCTGTAGAGCCTGGGTTGTCAGGAGTTGTCGGGAGTTGTCTGGTCCAGCTGTTTGAGCAGCTCCTCAGCGGTGATCGGGATAGGTGGTAGTATCCTAATGGGATCACCACTCATACGGCTGCCTGTGAATCTGTCCAGAGCTTCCTCCATCGCAATCCCTCGCTCGTAGTCCTCATCGCTGTATACTCCTCCGGGAGGAAACAAATCCAATAAGGCCTGGTTGTTGGCCTTAATCTCCAGTTCCTGCTCGATAGCTGTTCTCACAGACGCTTTCGTCACGAGCTCCTTGCAGTCTATGTTCCTGCATCGCCTACGTGTCGATCGGTCATTGAAGGCTATAGCTGCCCCGCAATGAGGGCAGGACACCACACACACACACATCCCTGGTCAGCCTTCACATGCTCCTCCTGTCCCGTCCAGTGGGTCTTGTAGTCTGTCCAGGTTTCCTTGGGCTTTGCCAGCACAGCCCACACAGGACAGCGCATTCACTCTTTGCTTCCCATCCGATACCGGGCCTGAGTGTCCTGTTGTACGCAAGACGTCCGACGTAGTTCGGAGGCCTGTCAAACTGTGGGTGTGTTCTGACGAGTTCGTCGAACATCTTCGGGTCCTCCTCGCGTAGGTGCTCTACGAAGCAGGGGGCCTGTTCGGATTGGTAGACTGGATCTCACCACCGAGGAGTGCCTGCGGACGATAATCCACCAACGTCCCGACTGTGTCGCTTGACCACTTCTCTCCCGGAATGGATGCACACCCACTCTGGAGTGCTTGAGCGTGTTGTATGAACGGAGCGCCCCGCACATGGCCATGTGAGCGTACGGGGGGTAGACGCAGTCTCGTACGTACACCATACGGACAAGGAGGCCGGGGCAAGACTAGGATCGCCTTGGTGCTTGTCTTGCTGCTCCGGCAGCCACAATCCGTACTTGCGGGCCCGTCGTGTGTGTCCTTCCTTTCTCGTCGAGTCGGCCGTGCGGCTCGCGCGCGCGAGTCCATAAAAAAACGTAACGCCTATAGAGTATCCAAAACAATCGGTTGTTGCCTACGGAGCTTGAGCTGATCCTCAGTCAACTCGAGCTGCCCATCGACAAGACGGCAGCCTTTGATGCGCAGTTGCAGGACGTGCAGTGAAAGAGCAAGCAACTGCTTGCGGCCGGTTCCGTAGAATGGTACCACTTTCTGTCACTTTGTTGGCCCCGGGGCCGATTTGGTTGGCGGGGGTCGGCCCGTCGCCGGAGTCGTGGACGGCACATCTTACACTGTACTTCCTCCCCCCGGCACGATGTGCCAGTCTCCTACTTCCGGCGCGCGGCCAGTCGCATCTAAACTGGTACACCTGAAGGACGCCGTACTGACCAGTTGCCGGCAGGGATACGGCATGCCCGGGTAGTTCATAATCCCGTCCCTTCGCTCGACAACAACCTAGGGGGGATTCGCCGCTGGACAGCCCCAAAGCGAGGGGAAGAAGGGCACGAGAGAGTTCTACTGCAAGACTTGCAGTAAAACTAACAGTTACTTACTGCATCTGTTGCAGTGCGGAGCGATCAGCTTCATCACCACCAACGAGTGGGGCGCAACAGACACCGTATGGCTAGCGGTGAACCGCAGCATCAATCCACTGTTCGAGAAGCGCGTGAGGATGGGGCTTTCCTTGCACCCCCGCACCCCTTCCTGTATCATTCATCAGCAGCCCGAGGGAGCTCCTGAGTGCTTTGAGGAAGAGCTGCTGATGCTGGTGGGGGGATGGGGGCTGCTCAGGATTACTGTTTGAGATGAGACGGGACTTAGGGCAGGAGCCGCCGTGATACGGGCTTGTGGTCCGGTGGTGGTGAGAGTTGGGGTGGGGACGCCTCCTCCGCTACTCGATTCGCTTGAGAGAATGATGAGAAGACTGACAACATCCGAGCGCTGCGCCGCCGTGTCGTGGATTCTGTTCCTCGTCTCCTGCGGCATGTTCGGCCTGTCGTCTCGTGCCTACAACAGCCTGCTGTGCTCGATCTACGGCAACGTGAATCATCCCGCTGCCACCGAGCTCTACCTGACCGCAATCAGCTGGTGCTGGGTACCACCAGGGCTGGCAGCCCTCGTGGTGTGGCTCCTCTGGAAGAGAACCCAGTTTGAGAAGACAGGGCCGTATGCCGCGGTCGGCATGCATTTCGCGTCAGTCGTTGTGCTGGCGTTCATGTTCTTTGCGGCCATTTTGCCGCTGCTAACGACCACGTGGCGATTGAGCCCATGAAGGACAGGCGAACGACTCAAGGCAGACCACGCCGCCACATGATCCACCATCCTGCTGAACAAGCCCGAGCAGGTGTTCTCTGTCCGCTTCCCGGTCATCTTGGGATTTTCCTCACTCCATGGGGCGGCCGTTCGCCAAGTTGACTCCTTTCCCTGTTCCCTGTATCATTGAGCAGAAGAAGCGAAGCAGCTCCTGAGTGATCTGAGGAAGAGCTGCTGATGCTGGTGGAGGGATGGATGCCGCTCAGGATTGTTGTTTGATGCGTGACGGGACTCAGGGCAGGAGCCGCCGCTATCCGGGCTTGTGGGCCGGTGGTGCGAGAGCTGGGCGGGGAAAGCCGCCTGGGTAGTCGATTCGGTGCCAGAGAGAGATCGCACATGACCGTCCGGAGAGACAATACGGAGAAGTTCTCGATCGACAAAGACAGTCTTCTCACGAACGTGCTCAAAGTGTTGAGACGTGGGCAGCGAGGATATCGTTACGTTGATACCGTTGTTAACGAGGACAGGACGCGCGTACAAACACGGGTGAAGCCGTGGCTATGGCCGTTGTTGTTGTCAACACCCATGACCCTTGAAGTTGCGGCCCAGGATGACGGCAGCTGCGACTTGACAGTCTCGACGCGCTCTCAGCTACCAATCCATGGCGATATCTTCGGGTGCTATGACCGGTACATCGCCAGTCTATTGCGATCAGTTCGCTCACTCAACTCAGCCACCGAACGAGTTTCGACAGCCCCCGCTGCCCCCTGATCCATCATCCTGCTGAACAACCCCGGGCAGCCACGAGCCGTCCGCGTCCCAATCATCATGGGATCTTCCTCACTCAATGGGCATCCCTCCCTCAAGTTGACTCCCTGCCCGGTCCCCTGTATCATTGAGCAGAAGACCGAGGGAGCCCATGAGTGCCTTGATGAAGAGCTGCTGATGCTGGTAGGGGGGGGGCTGCCGGACACGGACCCGATGATGCCGTCTTCAATGGCGGTTGGGTTCAACATGGACTATGAGGTGGTGCGGGGGCGTCTGATTGTGAGGACGTTGTCTACGACAAGATGGAAGACGAAACAACAAACCCAACGCCCTATCCGAACTGGCGCAAAGGTGTTCGGTGTGGCCTGATGGCCAGCCTGACCACTGGCGCCCTGCTGCTCTGTGCTGTCTTCCTCTGCCAACGTTCCGGACGAGAAGTTGCCGAGGCCATCAGAAGTGCTTGGCCTGTCTCCCTGTGGGGAGCCGCAATCGTGTTCGTCCTCACGGTGCCGCTTGGGGCGTGCAGACCGGCAAGACGAAGGAGATAAGGACTCACGATGGATCACACTGATCTCTGATCCATCATGCTGTTGAGCAACCCCGAGCATCCACAAGCTGTCCGCTTCCCAATCACCCTGGAATCTTCCTCACTCCATGGGGCGGCCGTCCCCCTCAAGTTGACTCTCGTCCCCGCTCCCTGTATCATTCACCAGCAGCCCGAGGGAGTTCCTGGTGATGATGAAGAGCTGCTGATGCTGGTGGAGGGATGGGTCTGCTTGGGGGCATCGATTGATGCGAGACTGAGCTCAGGGCAGGAGCCGCTGTGCTGCGGACTTGTGGTCCGGTGGTGGGAGAGCTGGGGCGGGGAGATCTGCCTGGGTACTTGATTCGGGATGGTAAGAAGGGACGATCGGGTATGACACGCAACCGTCAAATGAGAATCGGGGCCGCAGCATGCCTGGCTGCCGTCATCGGGGCGCTTGGATCTGGGACTGATCGTCTCTTGAGAGGCGGTAGCATCCCGGCAACTACTATTCCCTTCGTGTGTGCCGCTGCTCTTGCTGCTGTCGGCGTCAACCTGATGAGGCAGTCCTCCAAGCCGCAGGCAGACAGAATAGGAGCTCGGACCAGACGATGGTGTGGACACCGCTATCGCGCCGCCGCACACCTCCCCGTTAAGCACCGGATGACCTGAGAACCGGGAAAGAGAACCATCGTGGTCGAAGTCGTGTTTCTGACAACTGTCGATAGTGACGGGCGCGTGAACGTCATGACGGTGAATCCGCTGAATTACCTGGCGCAAGACCCGTATCTCGTCGGCGTCACCTTGCGTCCATCACGCCATTCACACGGTTGCGTGCAGGGAACGGGGCAGTTCGTCCTTAGCGTACCGTCCAGCCGGTTCGCCAAGCATCTCAACTATTGCGGCATTGTGTCCGGCAGGGACCGAGACAAGATTGAGGACCTGCAGCTTCCCACGATTCCGGCGGATGAAGTGCTTGTTCCCCGCATAGCTGACTGCATCGCGTACTTTGAATGCGAAGTAGACGAGATAAAGCGATACGGGAGCCATGACCTGTTCGTCGGCAAACGTGTCTGCTTCCACGAGCCCGCCTGGGTGAGGGGCGCCGACGGGGATCGGCTAGTGCGCAACGACACAGTGCCGGTGGCATCATACACAGGCTACGACTTCTGGTGCCTCGGCGCTAAACTGTGGGAGTACACGAGGGATCCGTCCCAATTGCTGAACCTGATCTGTGAGGAACGAAGCGCACAGGAAATGGATGCTCAATAGGTGCTGCCGACCTCACAGGCTCGGCGGCAGACCTCTGTGTAGCTGGTAAGCCTCAAGTGTGCCATAGCGTGCCTCCTATTTGAGTGTCGCAAGCCATACGGCTCTAGCCAATCACAGACCTCGCCTGGTCAACCCCACACACTCCCACACAAGTCTTGGCAACCCGCGCTCGAGGTCTCCCGCCGAACACGGTTCACCCCTGAAGTTGCGGGGCATTCGGGTCAGTCCCCTCCGTGCCTCGTTGTGTCGGACCGAATCGGGTATCCCTGAGCGTGCTCCTCGATGCCGTTTGACCGGCATCGACCTCCTATCATTGCGGCTGTTTCCGAGGGTTCGACACGTGCCCGGCATCTGTCTCAAGCACGGTCGCGGTCCCGCAAAGCATCTGCAGGCGGGCGCCGAGATACCGGAAGGCGCTCTGGTACGAACCCAGCCAGAGCCGATCGGCGGTCTCATGCGACCATAGTCGGTCCTTCCGCCCCCGCCAGCTCACTATGTGCTGGCCATTGACAGCGGCGCTGATGGACACGTCAGGACCGAGATACTCCACACGCACGAGGAGCCTGACCGATTTACCTGCAGTGATCGGCGTCTGTAGCTCTCTCATCGTGCCGTTGTTCCTTTTGTCATGCCCATCGATCCACTCGATGCCTATCGCTCGGTCCGCCAACTCGATGTGCGCATTGTACGTGCCGTCGATGTAAACGCCCAGGACGGCGGAGAGGGACTTGGGGCCACGCACAACAGTAGCCTCGAACTCATAGTCGCCTTCCGGCCTGACGGGCAGATGGAACGTCCGCATGTCCGAGCCATCGGGCAGCACGTGCAGCACGCCAGACTTGTCCATCATCCACGTCCCCTTTACCGCCGCCTTGGGCGACCGCACCAACGGAAGGAGTTCCACAGGCGCAGTGCTCCAGTCCTGGGCTGCCGTGGTCCACGGGGGCGTCGACTGCGCGGGGCTCGCCCCCCCACCTGCACTGCGTCCGGCTGCGCCCTCCTGGACCGAGGCAAAGGCAAGCAGACGCCCCTCACCGGGCGCTAGGTCCACACGGCACGTTACCCACTCGCCCTTCGCCGACACGGACACGGTGGCGCCGTCGAGTGCGTCTCGGAGCTGGTTGACCGGCAGTCGGCCGGGCCGGAACCTGATTCCGAGCTGCTGCGATGCCACCACATTCTGGCTGGCAACCATCAGGTAACTCGGTTTGCCCTGACTGTCGGCGTAGACACTGGCGAAGCCTCTGCCGTCCACATGAACGGGGAGATTGTCGTCTATTTCGTAGTCAAGCAGCACTGTCCCCATCTTCTTGAACCGATGCAGAGACGGTTTCATGGCCAGCAGAGCGGGCGTGGGCTCGTGGTTGCTGTCCCCCATGGGGAACATCATGGCCTTCGTCGTCCTGAAACGGCACGGATGCCCGAATTTCCAAAGGATGCATCCTCTGACTCCCTCGGCCAGGGTGGAGTAGAAAAGCCCGCTCCTCTCGGCACTGCTCGGCTCCCGCAGACCTCCTTCCCAGAAGTTCCCGGGCATCCAGGTCCACACCGGAAGTCCCGGCATCTCTCGCCGCGCATCCTTGCAGGCCTCTTTCCCAGTAGGTGCACCTTCGCCGCCCGAGAAGCAGACCGGATAGTGCAGCTCAGCACCTGGCGAGCCACGCGTTCGGTCCCAGAAGACGTAGGACCAGGCGTTTGCAGCGGGCACTGGTGCGGCCTCGTGGAACCGTTTCCATTCGTCGGCGTCCTCGTATACAGCCAGAAGCGGAATATCCGGATGCAACTCGTTCCAAACAGAGCCGAGCACACGCCAATTGCTCAACCACGTGTGCTTCACAGGGTCCGTATGCAGGAACGCGCCGATGATGTTGCTGTGCCGCCGACACAGAGCGTGGTAATCGGCCAGGGCCGCGTGGGCAGAGCTCGTGTCCAGACCTGGTGAATCCATTTCCTTGGCCAGCTCTCCTTGTATGATCACATGGAGTTCTGACCGCTCTGCCATCTCTATCATCTCGTCGGGCAGCTTGCCCGCAACTGTATTGAAGCCCAAGTTGCTGACAGTAGCGAGGAACCTACTGCGCCAGGCAGCGATCTGCGCATCGGACTGCCGGTCGCCCGGCGGACCGAACACGGTGGTATGAAGCGCTACCGGGAAGAGCCCTCTGTATCGGTATTCCACTGATGTCGAAGGCTTGACAGCGGGAGTCACCCCGGTCTCCCGGTCCCTCACCTGCGGAACCGCAGGAGGTGGCGGAACCGGGCGACGCGAACGCACGAGGAACAAGCCAGCCCCCAACAACCCCAACACGAGAAGCGAAATCCACAGCACGCCTGACCGTGATTTCGAAGCCGGCTTCCGACTTTGGGCGAGCTTGCGTTGAGCCGCCGCACTGGCATCGCGCAGCTCCGCGGATGTTGCCTTCTTCGATTCAGACCGGCTTTGGCCAGGCGCACCCCCTGCTGCAGAGCCCGGACCGGGGCCATCCTCACGCACCGACCGCGCGGCGATGGCGGCATCCACTCGATCAAGCTCGGCAAGCAGGTCGGCAACGGACTGGAATCTCTCTTCCGGGGCCTCTCTCAACGCGACCCGGACAAGCCCGTCCCATGCCCCTACAAGACGGGAGTCTATCTCGGAGGGCAACTCCATTCCAAGGGTGGTGTGCCCCGTGAGCAATCTGTAGGTCATTAACCCAACGGCATAGACATCACTGCGCGCGTCCGCCTCTTCGCCACGCTTCTGCTCGGGACTCATGTACTCGAACGTTCCCACTGGCGACGACGGACTGCTTCCGGCTGGTTCCGGGCTTGCGGTCGCCTCCTCGCCAATGCTCAGCGAATGCCGCGTCTGTTCATGTACCCACTTCTCCCCAACGAGCTTGACCAAGCCGAAGTCCGCAACCTTAACCAGCGTTTCCCCGCCTTCGTCGGTCACAAACAAGACATTGCCCGGTTTCATGTCACGGTGGATGGCACCGTGCTCGTGAGCATACCTCAGACCGTTCAGGACATGCCGCATCATCCCGGCAAGCAGGGCCTGATCGATTCTGCCGCCCTTGACGCGGGCGTAGTCCGCCAGCGATACCAGGTGTTCGCCTTCACGCTCGACTCCCGTCGCCAGCTCCATGCGCAGCCAATAGCGAGCGTCGGTCTCTCCAAAATCGTCCACCCTGATGAGATTGGGGTGCTCGAGGTTGGCCATCACCTGAGCCTCACGCTCGAAGCGCGTGAGTGCGTCGGGACGTGAAGCGAACTCTGATGGAAGCAGTTTCAAGGCAAATCGACGACGCAGAACGTCGTGTTCTACCTCGTATACCTCGCCCATCCCGCCACGGCCCAGCAGTCGCATGATACGGTAATGGCCAAGCTGCGTGCCGACGGGAAGCCCCGGGCCGTCGGCACCACCATTCCCGCCATCATACGTTCTCGCAGTATTCAGTGGATCGTTTGTGTCTGCCATGGACGTGCCTTCTTGCCTGCAATCGCAGTCTCGGTCCGTTTTGAGGCCGGCTCACACTAGCGCCCTTGCGTATGAACGGGATCAGCATTGAGACGATACGCAGAAGGAGTGCCCATGAAACCAGCTAGCAGTACCATGCCCGTTCTGAAGCAGGTTGTCGACCTGATTCCAGGTTGCTTGATCCCCAAGCTTGTTCGCAAGCACGAACAACAACCTTGCAGTAAGGCAACAAGGTACCACACCTACGCCATTGATCTTTCTAGACGTCGTGGAGTCCCCATCCTCTGGATGGCGCGAACAGGGGCTTAGCCTTGTCTTGGTGCATGAAGAGGGCCTGCTCAGCTGCTATGGTCCACTGGGTTGTTCCCGCACCAGAAGGAGCAGCAGATGAGCAGGTTTCGGGAACTAACACACACGATCTGGCATTGCCAGTATCACATCGTGTGGGTACCGAAGTACCGGTACCGGGTGTTGGTCGGTCCTGTGGGCAGAGAAGCCTCGGAGTGCATCGGGGTTTTGACCGCGCAGGCCGGTGGCGAAGTGGTGGAGCTGAACGTGCAGCGCGACCACGTGCATCTCGTGGGGCTGATACCGCCCAAAGTATCGGTGTCATACTGCGTTGGGCTGGGGAAGGGGAGTTCAGTAAGCCAAAGGGACGGGCTATCTATGGCATTGGGTAACACTTGCGGCGCATTGGGCGGACAAGAAGGGAACGGCATCCCGTTGAAGCTGTGCTCATAAGATGCAATCCCTACTAACCACTCTCATTTACCCGTCCCATTCGGGCCGGGCACCGTTCGGGCCTTCGGTGGGTGTGAGACCGTCCGGTTCTCTCACGTTTGCGGGTCCGGGCAGGACCCTCCGGCTCGTTACTCCACCTACTATGCCCTCGGCTGACTTCCACGGTGCGATGGGCCGGCCTTACGGACGGCTCAGTCCGGGATCGGACACACCGTGGACCTCCCGGGGTAAACCTGGCGACTTTCCACGCGCGAGCGCCGGGTCTACGTGCCGCAGGTATGTGATGGATAGAGGACTTCGTCTTGTGTTGCAGACTCGTCCCACCCTTGGCCCGCCTAACCCGATTTCTGTTCGTCGCCCCGCGTGTTTGCGAAGTGCGCACTCTGGCGCACGCTTCCTCGGGGAATGCCGTTACCGACATCCCTTTGCATTTCGCCACATCCTTCACCTCCATCAGGTTGGATCTGGGACTTGTGCGCGGTACTGTCGTCGCAACACCACGCACGCACCCGTAAGCCGCCGGGCCGTGCCCGGCACACAACCAGCCAGTCGACCTGACCGAGCATCCCGCCGCTTCGCTATGGGATTTCCGGCCGGTCCCCGCCCCGCTGTCCGCACCAGAAGCTGCTGGCGGGCCAAAGCAGATTCCTATCCCTACCCGTCGGCTCGACAGCGCCGACCAGAGGGCCGTGCAGGTCGGACAGCGGCGCGCGATCACATTGCGGAAACTGCGGCAGTGGCCTGAGGGTCCTTGGGGAGGAATCACAGCCGGCGGAGGGAATAGACCGGCGCTTGCTTCCGATGGCATTGGGGACTATTTTTCGTTACCGTCGTGAGCGGCGGGTTGACCACTAGGGAACTACTTCGCATGATCCGGGAGAGCACTATGTTTGCGTGGAGAGCCCGCCGCTGCCGAACCCTCCCACAGCCAGTTTGCACGGTGTCACTCGCCCTTTTTTACTGGCTTGTCGGCTTCGCCCAATTGCGCGCGGGGGACATGTATGTTGACGACACGGCCGAGGGCGCCAACGATGGGACTTCCTGGGCCAGCGCGTTCGTTGAGCTGCAAGCAGCGTTAGACACAGCGGAAGCAGGAACGGTGATACGCGTAGCCGCGGGCACCTACAGACCCTCGGCCTGGCCAAACGGCGGGAGTGTGGAGCGCGAAAAGCACTTCGGTCTCAAGAACGGCGTCACCATTCTTGGCGGGCACCCCGACGGTGGTGGCGGCGCACAAGACCGTGATCCCGCCGTGCACGTGGCCACGCTGAGCGGAGACTTGGACGGCAATGCCAAGCTGGACGACGGCAATGCGTACCACGTTTTCTACCACCCCCAAGGCACGGACCTCGACGAGACAGCCGTCCTGGATGGCGTGACGATCACAGCAGGATCGGCTGCAGGTCATTCTGATCACGGTTCCGGCGGCGGCATGTACAACCACGGGTGCAGCCCGACACTGCGGAACTGCGTGTTCCGCGGCAATGCGGATGGGGCAATGGTGAACACTGCCAGCCACCCGACGCTCGAAGCCTGTAGCTTCGAAGAGAACGTTGGCGGCGGCATGTACAACAGTGCCAGCAATCCGATGCTTGCGAACTGCAGGTTCATCAGAAACAGTGACACTTTCGCCGGTGGTGGCGCATTGGACAATGCGAACAGTTCCCCGATTCTGCAGAACTGTCTGTTCGAGGCGAATTCTGCGATTTTAGCGGGCGGCATCTACAACCAGGCGAGCCACCCCGTGCTGACGAACTGCAGGTTCGTCGGCAATTCCGCCAGCTTTTCTCTCGGCGGCGGCATGTACAATTACGTCAGCGACCCGGTGCTCACGAACTGCACCTTCGAGAGCAACGCAGGGGGCGGACTCTACAATTCCGCCAGCGATCCGACGCTGACAAACTGCACGTTCTACGGCAACACCGCGGACGAAGGTGCGGGCCTGAACAACGCCAGCAGCACCCCCACAGTCACCAACTGCATCTTCTGGGCCAACCAAGCCCCCACCGACGCGCAGATCCACGACAACGACAGTGTACCCGTCATCACCTACTCCTGCGTCGAAGGCGGCTACCCGGGCACCGGCAACACCGACGCCGATCCGCTGTTCACGAACCCGGCCTCCGGCAGCTTGCGATTGCAGGCAGGTAGCCCGTGCATCGACGCCGGACTCTCAGACGACGGCGTTCCGGCTGCCGACATCCGTGGCACCCCGCGAGGCAGCAGTCCGGACATGGGTGCCTATGAGTACACAGCCGCGGACAACGCCCCGTCAATAGCCCTGTCGGGGAACGGACTCGGCATCTCAAACAACGCCGGCAACCCCAGCGACCCGAACCACACGTGGTTCGGGTTTGTCCGGGTGGTCGACGACGGGCAGAACCGTACGTTCACCATTGCCAACCTCGGAGGGACCGCCCTTGAATTGACAGGCGCGCCACACGTCACGTTGCAGGGGGAACATGTCGGCGCTTTCACTGTCACTGTCCAGCCGGAGGGCCTGGTGCCGGTAGGCGGTAGCACTTCCTTCACCGTCGAATTCGATCCCACAGCCGTCGGACAGCGCACGGCTCAGGTCGTCATTGACAGTAACGACCCGAACGCGGCGGCGTTCCAGTTCACAATAGGAGGAACTGCGTTCAATACGTTCATCTTTGTCGATGACACGGCCAGTGGCGCCAACGACGGCAGTTCGTGGGCGGACGCCTACACAGACCTGCAGTCGGCACTGAACGCGGCACACCCGGGGAATGAGATCCGCATCGCAGCCGGTGTCCACAAGCCCTCACGTGAGGGCGGTGGTTCAGGGGACCGTTTCAAGTGCTTCCAACTCATGAACGAAGTCACGATCAAAGGCGGCTATCCCAACGGCGGCGGGGACGAAGCCAGCCGCGCCCCAGTTGCCAACCCAACGATCCTGAGTGGCGACGTGGACGGCAACAACACACTCGACTACGGCAACGTCGCACACGTCTTCTACCACCCCATGGATCTGGAACTGGACGAAACAGCCGTGCTTGACGGTGTCATCATCACGGGCGGCTATGCCTGGGGTGGCCTCGGCGGCGGCATGGCCTACGCCTGGAGCGCGACACTGATAAACTGCACCTTTGAGGGGAACGCCGCCGAACACGGCGGGGCCATGAGCATTGGCGGCGACCCGACGTTGGTTAACTGCATGTTCCGGAACAATCGGGCCAGGTACGGTGGTGCCATCTACAGCAGCGGCAACCCGACCCTGGAGAACTGCGTGTTCTCCCAAAACAGTTCCTATTCCCACGGCGGGGCGGTGTTTAGCCACAATTCCACCGTCCCCGTCCTGGTCCACTGCACGTTCGACGGCAACTCAGCGCCCTACGGCGGCGCGCTGAGTAACGACGACAGCAACCCTGTCCTGACTAACTGCATTCTCTGGAACAATCCCAGCACGGAAACCCAGCAAATCCACGGCGCCTCCACTGTCACCTATTCATGCGTGGAAGGCGGCTACGTGGGCGACGGCAACATCAGTACCGATCCGCAGTTGCTCAATCCCGAAGCGGGAGACCTGCGACTGCGCCAGGGCAGTCCGTGCACCGACGCCGGAACCACCGGTGCTGAGGTCCCGGTCACAGACATCCGCGGCTTCACCCGCGACGCCACACCGGACATGGGCGCTTACGAATACGTTGCAGACGCCACGACGTTCACAATCGCCGTGTTCGGCGGTGGACAGCCCATCGGGAATGGCAGTGTAACTGCGACGCTCGCCGACCTGACTGATTTCGGACGGGCCAGAGTCGATGGCGACACGGTGGTCAATTCTTTCGTCATAGCGAACCTGGGTGACGCTAACCTCATCCTGGCCAGTGCGTCGGCGGTCAGCGCCGCAGGAGCGCACGCCTCGGAATTTACGGTTTCCGTCCAACCGGAAAGCCCTGTGGGGCCGACCGAGCAGACGAGTTTCACAATTGCCTTCAACCCAATCGCCCCAGGACTGCGGACGGCAGAAGTGGTCATCACGACCAACGACAGCGCCGACAGCGCCTTCATTTTCGCCATCCAGGGGACAGCCGTGGCGAACACACACACATATGTCGATGACACGGCAGCCGGGGCAAACGACGGAAGTTCATGGGCGGACGCGTTCACCGACCTGCAGTCAGCGCTGAACTTGGCGTCCTTTGGCAACGAGATCCGCGTCGCAGCCGGTGCCTATACGCCCTCGGTCGAAGTCGGGGGAACAGGCGTGCGGTTCCGGAGTTTCCAGCTTGTCAATGGCGTCGCGGTCAAGGGCGGATACCCCGACGGCGGCGGCGATGAAACCACGCGTGCACCGCAGCTTCACACCACGCTGTTGACCGGAGACATCGATGGTAATGGGGTCATCGACACTGGCAATGCCTACCACGTGTTCCACCATCCTGAGGGAACAGAATTGGACGACACGGCAGTACTGGATGGCGTAATCATTGCTGCCGGCCATGCAGACGGCGACTGGCCACACTCCATTGGCGCCGGCATGTATAACTTCGCCAACAGTCCAGCATTGACCGACTGCAGGTTCACGGGCAATGTCGGCGGGGGCATGGCGAACGAATCGGGCAGCCACCCCGTTCTGGGCCGGTGCACCTTTTCGGGCAACACCGCGGACTACGCCGGCGGGGGGCTCTACAACATCCAGAGCAGCCCGACACTAACCAACTGCGTTTTCACTGCGAACACCGCCGGAATCGGTGGGGGAATGCACAACTACTCCGACGCGGACCCGGGCCTGGTCAACTGCACATTCTACGGCAATTCGGCCAACACCGGCGGCGCCATACACAACTCCTACGCGAGCCCGACTCTCATCAACTGCATCCTGTGGGGGAACCAGGCGTCTGCCGCCCCCCAGACCTACGACCACAGCGGTTCCTCGTCGATCACCTATTCGTGCGTAGAAGGCGGTCACCCGGGCGACAGCAACATCAACAGTGACCCACAACTCACTAACCCCGCCTATGGCGGGCTTCTGCTGCACCCGGACAGTCCGTGCATCGACGCCGGAACCACCGGTGACGGCATGCCTGCAACGGACTTCCGCGGCCTGGCTAGGGATGCCACGCCGGACATGGGCGCTTACGAGTACGGCGCAGCCGCCACGGCGCCAGGGATCGCTGTTTGGGAAGGCGAAGCGCCTATCGTCATCGGCCAAACGTTACCTGCCCCCCCTGGCCTGACCAAGGTCGATGCCGACTCGGAGAGCCGTTCCTTCAATATCGCGAACACCGGCGACGCCGGCCTGGTCTTGACCGGTGTGCCGTTAATCGGAGTAACCGGCGCACACGCCACGGAGTTCGCCGTTTCCGCACAGCCGGAAGGTACCATTCCCGTGGCAAACCGAACGACGTTTGTGATCACTTTCGATCCCACTGCGGCCGGCACGCGAACGGCACAAGTGAGCATCAGCAGCAATGCCCCCACAGCAACGCTTTTTGTCTTTGACATTCAAGGGGCAGCCGTGGCGAACACCTATACCTACGTTGACGACACAGCAACCGGGGCGAACGACGGAAGTTCATGGGCGGATGCGTTCACCGACCTGCAGTCGGCGCTGGATCTCGCGTCGTTCGGCAACGAGATCCGCATAGCGGCCGGCGTGTACACACCCTCTTCTGAAGTCGGTGGGACAGGCGCCCGGTTCAGCAGTTTCCAGTTGGTCAACGGCGTCACCATCAAGGGCGCATACCCGGACGGCGGTGGTGCGAAGCACGAGCGCGATCCAGCACGGCACGCGACCATCTTGAGCGGGGACATCGACGGAAACGGCCAGCTTGACGACGGCAACGTTTACCATGTGCTTCATCATCCTGAAGGTACCGATCTCGACAAGACAGCGGTCTTGGACGGCGTCACTGTCACGGGCGGAAGCGGGCACACGTTCGACTCTCTGGCCGGCGGCATGAAGAACGAGGGCAGCAGCCCGACACTCATTGACTGCACGTTCACCGGCAACAAGGGCTACTTCGGGGGCGGTGTCTACAATTCCGAGAGCAACCCTGTCATGACGCGGTGCTCGTTCATCGGCAACAGCGCCAACTCTGGCGCCGGCATGTACAACATCTCGGGTAGCCCCGTCCTGGTCCAGTGTGAGTTCAGGGGGAACGACGGCGCAGGTATGTACAGCACGTGGGAGTCCTTTCCCACTCTGGAGGACTGCGAGTTTGTCGCCAACACCGGTGGGGGTTTCCGCTGTGGCGGGGGCAGCCCGGTCCTGAGCAACTGTGTGTTCAAGGAGAACGCGGGCGGCGGCATGAGCAGCGCGTTTGAGGGCGAACCCATCCTCTCCAACTGTCTGTTCCTCGGCAACACGGCTGCCTCCGGCGGGGCTTTCAGATGCTTCAGCAACAGTACTCCGACGCTGATCAACTGCACCCTGGTGGGGAACTCGGCCGAATCCGGGGGCGCCATCCTCAACAGTGTGAGCGACCTGACGCTGATCAACTGCGTTCTGTGGGGTAACCAGGCACCCGACGGCCCGGAAATCCTGGATGAGGGCAGCACGACAGTCAGCTATTCGTGTATCGCCGGAGGCTGGCCCGGAACCGGTAACGTCAGCGGCGACCCACTGTTCGCCAACCCTGTGTTCGGGGGGCTAAGACTCCTGGCGACCAGCCCGTGCATCGATGCCGGGGTGGCCGGTGAGACAATTCCGCTCACGGATTTCCGTGGCTTGGCTCGCGATGCCGCGCCGGACATGGGGGCTTACGAATACGCTGGGAACGCACCGACGCCCGAGATCGCCGTGTTCGGCGGCGACCGGAAGATCACCAACGGCGACACAACACCCAACCCCGATGACCTCACGGACTTCGCGCTTACCCGGCTGGAAGCGAGCGACGCGCCCCATTCCTTCACGATCGCCAATCTGGGCACTGACACCCTCGTCCTGACCGGTGCACCTTCCATCCAGGTTGGCGGAACCAACGCCTCGGATTTCAGGGCCTCTGTCTATCCGGCCAGTCCCATTGGGTTGGGCGGCCGGGCTACATTTGCGGTAACCTTCGAGCCCAAGGCGCTTGGCCTGCGAACAGCCCAAGTCACAGTCTCCAGCAACGACACGGGAGCTCGTCCCTTCGTCTTCGCAGTCCAGGGCACGGCAGTGGCGACCACCACCACCTACGTCGATGACACAGCAACGGGTGCGGACGACGGAACGTCCTGGGCAGATGCCTACACCGACCTGCAGTCAGCCCTGGACGCTGCTACCTTCGGTAACGAGATCCGCATCGCCGCTGGCATTTACAGGCCATCGACCGATGTCGGCGGTGTGGGCAGGCGCTTCTGGAGTTTCCAGCTCGTCAACGGCGTCACAGTCAAAGGCGGCTACCCGGATGGGGGCCAATGCCGTCAACCTAAGCGTCCGGGCGGCGCGACGGCCTCAGATCCTTTTGCGGTTCATGACGTGACGGTGCTTCGTTGGTGTTTTTTTCCTCGG
>Ga0209045_1001115_pt1 | contig 26426 bp, 34 predicted proteins | sample SaaInlLV_10m_DNA_4_FD_184664 | JGI IMG/M metagenome (GOLD analysis project Ga0209045, IMG submission 184664) | Marine microbial communities from expanding oxygen minimum zones in the Saanich Inlet - Saanich Inlet SI072_LV_200m_DNA (SPAdes) (version 2) | ecosystem: Environmental > Aquatic >...
TTAAATAAAGACGGATCATTTTCCATCACAGACATTGCAAAAGAAATTCTTTGGAGCAAGTCTATTCCAATATGGGCAAGAATATTACGTCTCCTTCAAATAAAATCATGCAGTATAGAGCAAATCATAGAAATTATTACAATATCAAAAAATGAACTTTACGAAAATTTAGAGACATTAAGAAAACATCAATTTGTCATAATGTTGCCACAAAGACAAGAAGAAAAAATAATCAAAGTGTATGAGATACAGTCTGAAGGAATAGAAAAGATCAATAGTACAGAAAAAGAAGGTTTTGAAAACATAAAATTTAATGAGTCAGGTAAAAATCTAGAAATCTTAACTTCAATTGATGAAATTGTAAATGAAATAAAAAAGTTAAAAACAAGTCAATTGGAAAAAGAAGAAATCATTAAAAAATTGTTAAAACTTAAAAATAATTTGGAAATTTGATCATAGACTTTACCACAAATTACCATATTTTTTTAATATAGATTTTGCAGGTTCAGACATAGTATCCAAAGTATGTAAATCATAATTTGCACCAGTGAAGTCAGTAGAATCAAAAATCGTGCCATCAAAATTAGCATGTCTAAGATTTACACCAGAAAGATTAGCATTACTTAGATCAGCGTTCCTTAGATCAGTGTAAAATAAATCAGCTCCGTTAACATCTGCACCTCGAAGATCAACACCATACAATTCAGCATCCCATAGTTTTGCATTTGAGAGATTTACATCATGCATATCTGCACCCCTCAATTTCACATAAAATAAAATTGTGCCACTTAAATCAGCTCCACTCAAATCAGCGCAACTCAAATCAGCATTATGAATATCTCGATTCTTAAGATTGACTCCACGTAGATTAGAATCAGACAAATTTCTTCCAATTAAATCCTCATAATCAAAATTTACGTTTGAAAGATTTCGCTTTCTAAAAACATCAGAAGGTTTCATAATACTTGAGACATAAAGAGAATTACTTTGATCTAATTTTATCCTGTATTTGTGCTAAAATTAATTCAGCTTTATCCTTGTTTTCATAAGTATCAGCAGTTTCATCCATAATGGCATCAATTTCATAACTCTTGTCTACCAAAATATTGGCAACATGATCATCAAGAGTACCTTTTCCAATCAGATAATATGCAAATACAGTATTTTTTTGTCCAATTCTATGAAGTCTATCTTCTGCTTGTCTATGAATTGCAGGACTCCAATCAAGTTCTGCAAAAATTACATATTTTGCTCGAGTCAAATTAATACCAACATTACCTGCACGAATTCCTGCAACCATTAATTTTGATTCACCTTTTTGAAATTTATCAATTTGAGATTGTCTAAATGAATCAGTCTGTCCACCAATGATAGATACTGGAGAAAATTCTTGAAGGCTTTCATGGAGTAATTTGTGAATTACCTTATGATGACAAAATACAACCACACTTTCTTCAATTTCCATTATATTTTTAACAAAATTAATTACATGCGGAAGTTTTGCAACTCCAGCAATTTGTCGTTCACTTTGAATTGCCCTGTGATAAGATGCAGATTTTGAGAATTCTGTTTCAGCTGATTTTTGCTCATCTTCTAGTTTTTTCCAGATCTTATCTAGTTCATCAAGATAGTAATCAGTATCAGATGCAATCACTTCTTTATAACGAACTTTATCTTTGAGTTCTTTTAGTACATCGGATTTTTTACGTCGAAGCATCACATGTTTTTGTAATTCATTTCTAAGAGAAGCACGTTTATTTTCCAAAACAATAGCTTTGCCCTTTTCATTTACATAACAAAAATATTCACAGAATTCTTTAAAACTACCAAGCAATCCAGGTTTTAAAATATCAATAATTGGCCAAATCTCAGAGCCACGGTTATAGATAGGAGTGCCAGAAAGACCAATTCTATAAGTTACAGATGGTAACGCTGCAAGTTTTTTCACAGATTTATATTTTTGAGTTGTTTTAGATCGTAAGTTATGAACTTCATCACAAACCAAAGTTTTGATTCCAACTTTTGATAAATCATCTGATCTTTTGAAAAGTAATTCATAATTAATTACATAGATATCAGTTTTAGGTAATTCTTTAGATTTACCAGTTCTGATAAGAGTGACACTAGGAGAAGAAGAATCAAGAATTCGTCCATTCCTACTTTTTTTCTTTAGAAATTTTTCAATTTCTCTTTCCCAATTGTTTAATGTAACTAAAGGTGCAACAACAAGTAAAGGGAATGTTTGTTTTTCAGTAGCAACATAAGATAGTGTTTGCACAGTTTTTCCTAAACCCATCTCATCAGCTAATAATGCATTGCCAGAAGATTTTAGCAAAAAATCTAAGCCTTCTTTTTGAAAATTTAGTAGTTTTCCTCTAAATTGCTCTCCGGACTTTGCGCGTTTCAATTTATGTTTAACAGGAGGTAAAGCAGGTTTCGGAGCATATGTTTTTATGATTTTTCTTTGCCATACAGATTTAGATAAAATATCAAGAGGATATCTATCTAAAATTAATTTAATTTGTTTTACACTTTCAGTACTATCAGGAACAATTACTTCATTTACATTCTCACCATACCAAGCTTCAGGAACAAGTCTAGAAATCATATTTACAGCACGATCACCAGTGATTTTCCAACTCCAGATCTTAGAGTATTTATCAAGAACATATTCCAACGTTCCAATATTTTCCATCGATGTTTCCATAATTTGTGAGCTGACAGTTTTTTTTACTTATGAATCTTCACGTTTTCAACGATCATTAAAAAAGCAAAATAAAATCTACAAGAGTTAAAATATGAGGCAGGTTATCCAGCTTATTCAAACATCGTTAAAATAACGAAGTATTACAGTCATCAACTACATCATTTAGAAAAAATACACAACAGATCAAAATATTGAAAATAAGAATGATGAAATAGCGTAAAAATAGGGAATAACCATGGCTGAGAGCGATTTCATATGGATTTATCTAGTATTTTTCATGATTCCACTAGCTAGAATCATTCCACGCCTAATTAGAAAATGGCAAAAAAAGAATAATCCAGTTTCAGAAAATCAATACAAACAAAATTTTCAGAGACCAGAACAAAAACAACCTCAATTTGAAAGACCAAAAACATTTGAAAGATCTGGATCATTTGAAAGAGAGCACTCATTTGAAAAATCAGATGAGAAGCCACTAGATCAAAAAATGATGGTTTTAGGTGAAATTAATAGAGGGGTAAAAGATTTCAATCAAATTCAGAAAATCACCAACATAGATAATCAAAAGTTAGAAAATATTTTGAAAGGTTTTGAAGATGATGGATTAATGAGAGTAGTTAAAAAAGATGGCATCATGGGAAGTAAAATAGAAATGCATCCAACAGAAAAAGGATATAAAAAATTTACAGATGAAAGATAATTTCCAAATAACATATGTTTAAAATTCATAAAAGACTAGAAAAAAAATGGAATTCATACAAAATGAAGAACCTTTAGTTAAAAAACCAATCATCATTGCTGCCATGCAAGATATGGGAAATGTTGGAAGCATAGTAATAAATTTCATTAATGAATCATTAAAGACAAAAAAATTTAGAATTTCAAAAGTATTACATCCAACATATGTTATTGATAAAGGAGGATATGTCGATATTCCAAATGAAAGTTGGGAATACAGATACACAGAGGATTTGATAATATTTGGAGGAGGTAAAGGACAGCCTCAAAATACAGATGAGTTGAATGCACTGTGTCAAGACGTAATAGATATTGCAAAAAAATATTCTGCAAAATTCATCTACACGTTAGGAGGATTCCACACAAACAGAATTTTTAAAGATGAACCAAAAACATACATTACAACTACATCTATAGAATTAACAAAACAAATGCAAAAATTGAATATAGACACTACACCTCAAAAATCAATAATTACCGGATTTAATGGATTAATCCTAGGATTTGCAAAAATGAATTCAATTCAAGGAATTGGAATGTATGGAGAATTAAATGAGCCTGAAATTCCACAATACAGAGCAGCAATCAGCATAATCAAATCTCTGGAAAAATTAACATATAGAAAATTTGGCAATACTAGTCAATTAGAAATAATGGCTCAAGAGATAGATAGAAAATTTAAAAATTAAGACTGATGGGAATTTCCTACAGGGTGCGGTTCAGTGTTTTCATCATGACAATCACAAGAACAAAGATGTGTTTTATGGTTATTCATGCAATCAATACATTCAAAATGTTTCCTAGTTTCGCATGAAGCACAAATCATCTTATCATTCATAGATAATTAGGTGAATTTGAATATTTTCTTCTTCTAAGAAAATTAGTACGCAATTTCACTCCTATCAAGAAAATCTTTCGTTAGATCCATGTACCCTTGAGGATCTAATTCTTTTGCAAATCCTTTATCAATATTTATCAGATAAATAGAATGTAAATGAGCATTTAAAATATCATCATAATCTACGGGAGGATTTTTGTAATATCGATCACAAAGATCTTTAACTTTTTGTACATCGTCTTTATTTCGAGCATTTGGAGGTAATAAGAAAATTTTAGAAATTGGTAAAATACCAACCCCAGGAGTTGCTAGAGAAAATTTTGAACAGTGTTTACTGTATCGAGCAATTTTACTCGTTATTCTTGCAGCAAAATAATCTATAGTATCCATTGCGTGATCAGGAGGGGTAAACCCAGTTTCAATTTCAATAATGGTGTCCCCATCACCTTTTTTTGCAAAAATATCACAAACTAAAATATCAGAAACGTCCTTTTCCACTTTAACAAAATAACCTCTTGAAATAAGAGTAGCTGAACAAATTAATTCTAAAATAGAATGATTGATTTTTACTAAATTCTTTTGATACATTTCAATCAGTTGATGGCAAACATCATTTAATTTTGAAATATCTGGTTCTTTGAGAGTTTTGGAAAGTTTTTCAGTCATCTCACATACATCATTACTGAATTTTTTCACATCCATGATTCAGAGTTAAACAAATTTGGGGTTTAAGTGTTAGATTAGAAAGGAATGAAAAAAAGTATCAAAACGAGAAAAGTAATCAATTAAAATTAAAAAAGAGTTAATTTTTCTTCATACTTTATCATAACAAGCCAAATCAGAATAAAATCAAGTGTTCAAAAATAAAACAGTGGTTATAGGATTATTTTCATTGTTAATGATATTTTCAACAATTCAGACATCTGAAGCAGAATTATCAGAATTAATTGTAGAATTGAGTGTAGAAAAAGGAGCTGTGAATACAGGAGAAACAGTAGTAGTCACAGGCAAAGTAGTAAACCACGCATACAAGCCAATTAGAGGAGCAGAAGTATTCATTAGAACAGGTGTTGATTCTGCCAAGATTTTCACAGACCCGTGGGGAGTATTCAAAGTAGAGTTTAAAGAATTTCAAAGAACCCCAGGAACTTACACAGTAAATACAATAGCATCATGGTATGGCATGATGGGATTATCATCAACTCAATTTCAAGTAAAAGGAGAGGCTTCACAAGTTTCAGCATTACAAGAAAAATTAAATTCAGAAGAAGCTAGAAAATATCTGAGTTCAAAAGAAAGTGATTTTGAGAAAAATCCGATTGGTCAAACTTTATTCAAATATTATCATAAATTATTAGATGAGTTAACTCTAGAACAAAAAGAAGCAAACAAACCAGATGTTGAACAAATTTTCTTAGAACAGCAAAGAAAGATTGCAGATGAATTAAGAGATCGAATAATTGAAGAATATAATCCAGGCTATGGAACCTATGGAGGATATCAATATAATAATTATATCAACAGTCTTAATCCAGAAATTAGAGAACAGGTGATAAATCAACTTGAATTCACAAAAAATAATTTTGAAGAAGCACAAAAAGTTAGAGCAGATATAATTACAAACGGAGGAACATATGAAGAAGCTAGACAAGCATATCTAGAGATGATTTCAGTGTCAAGGGAAACATTAGAGAAGTTTAATGAGGAAGCACCAGAAGAAGAAACTACAAATTCCAATGATGATAAAGCAAGTGAAGAATAGATAAATTCCACATACACATCTAAACAATTTTTAATGTACATAATATGAAAAAATAGATTTGGAAATATTTCATAAATCATCATGTATTACATGTAAAAAATCAATTACAACCATAGAAAGAATGAAGATGGATATAGAAAAAAGAGATTTCTTCAAAGAACCATTTTCAGAATTAGAATTAAAAAAAATTATCAAAATGACAGGAAAAAAACCATTTGAGATGTTAAGAAAAAGAGATAAAATGTATAAAGAATTAGAATTAGAAAAAAATGAAAAAACAGATACTCAAATTATTAAATTAATGGTAAAATATCCTGGATTAATTTTACGTCCAATAATCATTGTAAAAAATAAGGCATTTGTTGGAAAAGTAGATGTAAAAAATCTAAAATGAGTTAAGAATTATTTTCTTTTTTAAAAATTCGAATAGCTTCTAAATGAGAGCAATTTGCTTTAAGTCCTTTACCATGATGAAATTTGTAAAAATTTTTGAACCCAGGGCATTCACAGGTATCAGAGGTTACAAAATAAGATTTCTCAGGATCAGATGAAGATTTTATTTGAAACAAATCATCTTCTATTTTTGAGACACCTCCACTTTCAACAAGTTTTTTGGCTTTTCTGATTGTATTTGCACTCATAATAAAACAAAAATTAACTCATTTTTTATTCTTTAAGATCTTTGGATGAGATAAAATATCAATTGAAAGATCAAGTTAGGCACTAATTGATATAAACTAATTTTATTACTTTTTGGTATTGGGAATGAAAAGGTATGTTGCCACAAGATTGGCAACAATGTTCGGAGTTTTAATGATCACACTTTTAATTACAATTTCACTTGTCGGATCCAACATGGATGTAATCCTAAAACAAGGGATTGTTTTTCAAGTAAGATCAGAGATTACAGAAAATCCTGCAATTGCTGAAAGTTTTGCATCCGTTGATGAATTCGAAGAATTTGTTCAAAATCAGATAGAACAAAAAAATAAGATTTTAGGATTAGACGAACCATGGTATTCGCCTCAAAGAATAGGATTTACAATGTATAAAATATTATTATTGGATTTTGGACATGCAACATTTCTTACAAGTGATTCAGGATCATCAGATGTAAAAGATATAATTTTTGAAAAACTTCCAAGAACAGTTTTGTTATTTACAACAGCTACAATAATCATATCGATAATTGGAGTCTTTTTAGGAGCACTGTCGGCAAGTAAAGTAGGATCCATAATAGACAGAGTAACATCAAGTTTTGCAATAATTAGCTCTAGTTTTCCAGTATGGTGGATAGGAATGCTAATGATATTTTTATTTTCATTTACATATCAGATATTTCCTGCAAGAGCTACTCCAGACATACCATCATCAGACCCAGGATACATCATGGCATTATTGTATCATATGGCGTTACCGTTAATCACAATTGTAATGATTGGTTTTGGATCATGGGCGTATCTAGTGAGAAATTTTATGGTTGGGATTATGCAAGAGGATTTCATTATGGCAAAAAAGGCAATCGGAGTGAATTCTAAAAAAATAATCTATACTCATGCATTAAAAAATGCTGCACCTCCAATAGTTACAATACTTGCACTTAGTTTGTCAGGATCATTAGGAGGGGCAATAATTACTGAAGCAGTTTTTGATTGGCCAGGAATGGGTAGATTGTATTTTGAAGCAATTACAGTCATGGATTTGCCAGTAATAATTGGAGCCACATACATACTCACCCTGTTTTTCTTGGTCAGCATATTCATTGCAGATTTACTTTACGGGTATTTTGATCCGAGAGTGAGGACAGGTCAATGAGTAGCATTAGTCCTCAAGAAATAAAACACGAATTTCTTAAAAGCAAAATGGGGATTACAGGTATTTCCATCCTTTCAATTCTCATCATGACATCACTTATTGCAATTATTATAATTCCAGTAGAAACATTCCAAGAATGGAATAATCCAGGTAGTTGGATTTTGTATCCAAAAGTGGCAATTCCAATTTGGGTGAATTTATTCATGACAGAAAAAATACCAGAACACCAAATTTTAGAAAGTCCCAACATTCAGACAACATCAAATCAAGAAATAGCACTCACATCGCATCAGTTTGGAGTGAACTTCAATTATGATGATTTCCCAAATGATTTCATATATCTATTTTCTTCAGAATACTCAGGTTCTCCATTATTACAAATGTCAGTGATTAGACCAGATGGGATAGAATTAGAATTATTATCAACATCACTTCCGCACTCAATTTCAAAAACAACTCATAATGAAAAAATATTTTCAACAGATAAAATATTAAAGAAAAATATATTATTACAATCAGAAAAATTTTCATTTAATTTAGATAAATTATCAGCAGAAGATATTGTTTTTTCAAAAATTCAAGCAAATGAACCATTAAAAGGAAATTACATTTTTTTGATAAATGCGTATTCAACAGAATCAGAATTACAAATGCATGAATCAAAGTTAGTCATCGGAGGTAAAGCATTTGGAATTATGGGAACAGACGAATTACGAAGAGATTTAGCCATAGGATTATTGTGGGGAACCCCACTTGCATTGTTTATCGGTCTAGTAGTATCCATTGCATCTGTGATTGCAGGATTACTTTATGGAGTTTATGCCGGATTTAAAGGGAAAAAAACAGATGAAACAATGATGAGATTTAATGATGTAATCTATGCATTGCCAGCACTTCCATTTCTAATCATACTTTCAGTAACAATCAGTAATAGCATATTTGTGATGGTTGGGTTTTTGATGGTTTTCGGATGGGTAGGAATTGCAAAAGTAGCCAGGAGTATGTCACTTCAAATTAAAACCAAAGGATATGTAGAAGCTGCAAACATGATGGGTCAAAAGGATTCCAAAATAGTTCTCAAACATATTTTACCACAATTATTGCCATATGCGTTTGCAAGTATCGCAATATCTGTACCAGCAGCAATTACCACAGAAGCTGGATTGAGTTTTCTAGGTTTAGGCGATCCATCATTTCCGACATGGGGACAAATACTACATGATGCAAACATGTTTGGTGCAGCATCAAGAGGATTATGGTGGTGGATAATGCCTCCAGGAGTAATGATTGCAATTACAGGACTTGCCTTTGTGTTTATTGGAAATGCCTTAGATGCAATTGTTAATCCAAAGTTAAAAAGATAATAAAACTAGAGTTCAAATTTTCTAATTAATTCGATAGTGTTGTCATTCAATTTTATAGAATAACATGATGAATTATCTACATTGATTTCTGCTAATTTATTAGCAAATACTTTTTTGCTGTGACCACCTTCAGATGCTTTATCTGATTCATCAAAACAAATTGACATTTTTTTCATGTTTAGATTATTTTTTAGAAGAAAGGCAATAAATTTTTGATAAAGTTCAGTATCAATCCAGTCCATGCTTTTTTCTTTACTTATTCCAATCCATATCTCAATAGAATTTTGATATAGAACTTTTTTTCTTAATTCTTCTAGGGCCATTTTTTTACCTAAAAGTCTGCACGTTGCATTTTTGAACCACAGCGAGGGCAAGTGCCACCTTTGTGTTTGTTGTTACAAACAAGACAAACGTATTGAATTCCACTAGAACCACCTTGTGAACCCATTCCAAAGAATCCACCACCGCCAGTTCCAGAATCACCACCATATCCACTCATTTTATTCATGTATCGTTTCCTCATAACCATTGGAAGTAAAATGAACAATCCCATAACAATTCCAATACTCACAAACCAAGGAACTCCCAAATATCCAAGACCTATTTGTAGCCCAATACTAAATACTAGTGAAGCTCCTAAAAATAAATAATATTTTTTGAGTTGAGGATTCAATTCAACAAAAATTGTTCTAAAAAGGTTATAAAGTTTTGTCAGTTTTTTCAATAATATTTTTAGAAACATCAAATAATTGAAAGAGGCACAGAATTTCCACCACTATCCCACGCAAAAATAGAATCATCAGAATAAGGAGATTGTACAATTAATGAAATAAGTCCAAAGAAATTATGAAGATCAGTAACAGAAGGTTCTGCTGAACCACTAGGATGAGAATGAACTATTCCAATGTAGCTCATATCAAAAGGTAAGAAAGAGTGAGGGAATCCTGCAAATGTTGGTCCTGTTTCAGAGAAAGGAGGAATTACCAGTCCGTTAATTGTAATTGTGCCATTTTTTGATTTGCCTTTTAAAATCAAAATTCCTTCATTAGGATGTTTCATTTGACAAAAAGACAAGATGCTATCTAGTACATCTTTTTGAAGCAACACTTGACGTTCAAAATGTTTTTTTTTGAAAAACATAGAAACACTGTAGATTACAAGTAATTTAATTTTAAGATTCTAAAATAGCATACTTTGTATTTGAAAACACTCTTAGTTTTCCTTCAATTTCAGTTACAAGCTGAGGTAATTTTGAATCAGTATCATCTATTTCACCCTGAAACGTTTCAGATTTTAATTCAGAATCTTGTTTGAATGAAGTATTTTTAGCAAATTCACGTTCTAAAGAATCAAGAGTATCAGGTTTAAGAGAATTCATATTATTTTGCAATGTATTGTATTGATCAAAATATTCAGAAACTCGCTTTACAAATCCATCAATAGATTCTTCAGTTTCAGTTATTTGTAATAACATTCGATCTACATCTTTTACAGAGATAGACCCAGAAGAAATTCCTTTTCGAATATTTTCCAAAATTACAATAATAGAGTCTTTGTTTTGAGGAATAAGTGCATTAAAAGTATCATTAACCAATAAATTTAAAATATTTTTTTGATCTTTATCTAAAGAAGAACTGTATTCATATCTACTTAGAGGACGAGAAATTTTTGTGAATTGTGTATTGATAGTATTTTCTATTTTAGATTTTTGAGAAGCAAATGATTCTAATTTATTTTTTAAATCAAGATATTTTTTGTAATTATCAGAAGATTTAATCTCTTCAATAGAATCATGTATGGAAGATATTTTTTCTTGTAATGACTCTATAGTTTTTTTAGTTTCAATAATTTTTTGGGTTTTTTCAATTCTAGAAGATTTTAAAGTTTCAATACGATTTAACAAATCATCGATTTTAACAGATGTTGATTTTGTGAATTCAAAATTTTCAAGAATTTTTTGAATTTCTGAATGATTATTATTCATAACTTCTAAATTTTCTTTGAGTTGATTTGCATATTTTTTTGCAAAAATATGGATAACTCGAGTTTGTCTTCCCAATACATCACCTACTTTTTTCAAAATTTGATTTAAAGAAGAATTTAATTTTTCAGCGTCATTAATAGTTGAAATTTCAGGTAATGGAACAACCCCTTTTTTGATCATTTCAATTACCTGTTTTTTTCCTCTTACCACAATAATTGCAAGATGTTTATCAATATCATCGATATTCAAGTTATCTTTTTCAAGTACATTACCTATGTTTATCAAATCGTCAATTAATGGGGCAGTTTGATTTCTTAGATCTTTTATTTCAGAAACGGTTTGAGATGTTCTTAGATGGTAAAGATCATTTACAATTTTAGTCACATCAGAAAGGAGAATTTCCTTATTTTGAGGAATTTCTTCAACAGATTTTTCAACTTCTTTCTTTTTACCCCATCCAAATACCATTTGATGATATTATTGAAAGGGGATTAAAAATGGTTGTACATCATAGTTAGTTTAAAATTAATCCAAGAAGGAATTAAAACATCTTGAAAAAATCATTCCATACAGGTTCGGTAAAAAAAACAATCAAGATCAAGGCTTCAAACGAAAAGGTTTGGAGAAAAATTAGTAATATTGTAGGATTACCAACATGGGTAGTAGATGTAAAAAAGACCACATATCTATCTAAAAAGAAAAAAGATGTCGGAGCAGTCAGATTAATCACATTTTCAGACGGAAATAAAATTGAAGAGCATGTAGTTGCATGGAAAAATAAAGAATATTTCACATACATTGCAACTGAAGGATTACCATTAAGAGCATATGTTGCAACTATTTCAATAAAGAAAAAATCAGCAAAATTAACAGAATTGACATGGCAATCATATCTTAATAGCATGAAAATGTCTGAAAAGGAATTTTTAGAATTTCTTGCATTCATGGGGGCATTTTATGAAGCATCACTTGAAAATCTAAAAACGATACTCGAAAAATAATTAACATATCATCTAAATACGATAATTCAACATGAAAAAACATGAGTGATATGAGATTTATCATCATCGGCATTATTTTGACATTTTTAGGATTTCTTATTTTAGGAGTATTTGGAAATAATTATCAAGCATCCACATTAGAATCAAATGAATTTGGAACATGTTATGAATATTTTAAGGACAGACCTCCACTTGAAATCAATTGTTCATTTAAGATATTTGATCAGAGTGTATTTTTTGGAATTGTTCTAGCATTTATCATTGCAGGAATATTATCTTTAATCAAAGGGGCCAGAGGAGATTGGGATAGTAAAATAAAACCAGAAGATGTGGTGGGTCCAGGCAATAATCAAAAAGAGGATTCAGAGGACAATTAAAATCGCATGAATTTTTAGATTTTATTCATAAATACAAATAATTGTAAAATAAAATATAATCAGATCTTTTTTCCTTTTTTTATTTTCTCTTGTTCTTCATCTTCCATTCTCTGGAAATGTACTTCTTCATATGGCATTTTTTTCTCAATTAATAATTACAAAATTTGCATTTAATCTTAAGGAATGATTTGTACATTTATGATATAAAAAATAGGCTCAAAAAATGAAAATTCTCAAACATCAGATTCAATAATATTTTTCATACTAGCTATCAGTTCACCCATTTCTGAAACCCTCTGATCAAATTGTTCATCAGATAATTCATCAGGTTTATTCAAAGTAATTATAACTTCAGAAAAATCACCACTAGGAACCACTCTCATTGGAACGTTCCAAGTAGATTCCTCGTCAATGTATTGATGATCCAGTATCCCATGAGATTTATCTTCATCAAATTTTAATTTAGACTTACCATGAGGACCAGTAAAAGACCACCACCCATCAGAACTAATTTTTGCATCAGGCATCATTTTTGGAGGAAGTTTCAATATGGCATCAAATGCATCAGCAGTTTTTGTATTCATAGTAATGCTAATTGTTCTAGAACGTGTCACATTAGAAATTACAGATAATGATTAAAAAAGATATAGTAGTAATTATATGAATTAAAATTATCATTTATTGGTTAAGAAATTCTCTAATTTTTTTAAGATTTGAAACGTTAGATTCATGAAACATCACCATAGATTCTGCAAGGGTCTCAGGTAAAATGCTTTTAAGATTTTCAACTAAATCATCACCATTGGCAATCATATTATCAATGAGTTTCTCAATTTCATTTTTATCATCAACCATAACAATTTAAAAGAAATCAATCATAATTATATTTTAGCTCATATGAATTCCAGAAATTAACAGGTAGTGTACAAATTATAAAAACAAAAATTTATGCATCTTTTTTTATCAATGTTGCAGTAGAACGTACTTTAGGTAATTTTTGAATATTCCAAGAAACAATTTCTCGGATTTTTTCAAAATTTTCGGCCTGTAATTTTACCAACATATCATGAGTTCCAATAGTTTCAAAGACATCAGAGACATTATCAAGTTCTTTGAGTTTCTCAATAATTTCTACTTCTGCACCCAATTCACAGTTTAACATCACATATGCATCAGTCATAAATGTAACAATAATTGATGATTATTTAAGTCTGGAGAATACAAAAGGGACAATTTACCATGTAACATGCACTAAATCTTTAAGATTTCTTCGAGGTTTTGGAAATTTAGTTTGTTCAGGATATCCAATACATAGCACAGATGAAGGAACCAGATCAGTTTCAAGAATATCCATTATTTTTTGTTCATCAAACATTCCAATCCAAATTGAACTTAAACCCAAAGCCTGGGCAGCAAGTTGAGAATAACCAGCTGCAAGAGTAGCATCCTGTATTGCAAATTTTTTCAAAACATAGTCAGGAAAATCAAATTTAACTCTAGAAGGATTTTTACAAAAAATCAGTACCACAGGGGCATTGACATAGGGTTGTTTGTTACAGGCATCTACTAGTAGTTCTTTCTTTTCAGTGCCCTTGACATAAAATATTTCAAACCCTTGATAATTTCCAGCTGTAGGAGCAGTATCAGCTGCAGCAATTATTCTATCAATCTTGGTAGTTTCAACAGGTTTATTTGAAAATTTTCTAGTAGACCGTCTTTTTGCCATTACAGCAAACAAATCAGTATCAATAATTTCAGAGGGGCCAGATTTTAAAATAAAATCAATTAGTTGATTTCTAACTTTAGGATCAGTTGAATCAGGTTTGATTTCAGGTTCATAGCCTAAAGGATAAAGTAATTTATCATTTTTTTCTGAATCCACAATCAGATTAGAAGAATTATCTTATTAAAGAATTAAAATTATTCAGGTTCAAAAGAATCACAACCAGAATTACATGGTTTATTCATCACACCCTCACAAACACCTAACTCATTATGCATTATTCGATGATGACCACAAATCTTACACTTTTCTCTAAAATGAGAAATTAATTCAACCACAGGAATTGAGGATTCTTGAATTTTTGATTCAATTTCAGAAGTCATATTTGCTTGTTGCAATCAAGTTACTTTAAACATTTTGAAGAAGAAATCAATATTTTCTAAAACCATGAAAAATCATGGGAATTTTTGAGCACCTAAACAAAATGAGTAATTGTAGATTATTTCTGATTTTTGTTCCATTTTTAGTCATAGCATTCTATTTTCTTTTAACAAATTGTTACCAATTATACGGAAATCAATGTCTCACAATACCATAAAAAATATCAGATAAATTTACGCCAGGTAAGGGATTCGAGCCCCTGCACGCTTGCGCGTAGCCGTTTTCGAGACGGCCGCCGTACCACTTGGCTAACCTGGCATTTTATCTCAGATCATCTCCATAATAAAGCAAATTAGAACTAGACATTTTTATCAATTTCAAATAATTCATCATTGAATTTTTTTTTGATCTGCTCTTTTGTTTTGATCCATTCCTCATCAGAAATAGTATCAGTGAAAATAGATTGAAAGTTATTAAAATCTACAGATAGTATTAAATTAATTTCTTGTTTTTCAGTAAGGGAAAAAGGAAAATATGAAATTATTTTTGAAACGGTATTAGAGTCATATTCAATCTCAAATATTTTATCTTTCAAATGTATTGGAAGAATTGGATTAGACATGATTTTAAAAAATTATTCATGTAAATTAGAAATAAAATGTGCAGTAGAAGTATGAGTAGAAATTATTTTCATATTTTCTTTAAAGGAGTGTAATATATCACCATATGATTCACCAAACAAATCTTGTAAAACTTGTTTAAGGTTATCAGGATTATCATAACAATCATCAAGTGTCATGCTATGATCTTTTTGTAATATTGTGGTTACTTTATCTAATTCATCATGACCCAATTCAAGTAAAGTGTTTTTCAATGCCAAAGTAATCAGAGTCTTTTGCATGTTTTCCAATTCATCTTTAGGAGGAGAACAAATCTGATGAGTCTTACGAATAATTTCATTGACATCCAATGGTTCTCTAAATACTAAGGAGGGGTTTAATCGATTCATTTTCATTTCAGCATTTAGGGTCATTTTCTCTACAATCAAAAATACCACAGCATTAGGATTAATTTCTCTGATTTTTTCTAAGGCATATAGTCCATCAGATACAGGCATAGAAACATCAAGAAACACAACATCAGGCTTTAATTTTTGAAACAGAAATACTGCCTCCTCGCCATTATACCCCTTACCCACAACATTGATGTTATGACTAGTTAGAAGCGTGCAAAACAAATCCAATGTGTCTTTTTCATCATCAACCACTACAGCACGAATACTCATTTCTCACATACCGCCTGATCAGATTCATTTCCATCATACAAAATAGCCATAGCATCTACATTACATTCTGAGATATAAGGAAAATCAGTTAGTATTACAGGTGCCATTAAATCTTCAGGATCAGAAGAATGCCCAAGACCCAAAGCATGACCAAATTCATGTCGAATAATTGTTGCCAATTCAGACGCTTCAAGATTTTTGATATCGTAAATTGTGATGTAAGATTTTAAAATTTCACCATCTTCTAAAATAGATCTAGTATATCCAGAAAAACCATCAACATCTGTTACGTCTGAAAACATGATCACAATATGACCTTCACTATTATCAGATTGAAAAAGTCTAAATTTTTCAGGAACTGTAAAAACAGTATCATCTTTAGCAACTTCACTCATAGCTCCGGCCCAACCTAAATAATATGTAGACTCGGAACCGATTGGGCCTTTATTCAACAAGAAATCATCTAACTCAATTGACTCTACAGACATTATAACTTTAGAAACAGCATCATACTGATCAGTAGTTAATTTATCACTGTTTAGTAGATTAACATTAATTGCATCGCCAGGATAAATACGCCAAGATTTCATTGTATCTATTGTATCACCACGTAAGTTTTCTATTACAAATTTTGATTTCATAAATTTTTCTGAGGCATCATCATCAAAAAATAATGAGAAATCATCAAATAGAATAAAAGAAGTCAGAATTAAAAGAACTGAAAATAATAATAAAGTAGATCTTTGAGGGTTGTTTTTAATTTTAAAACAAATGCGAGGAGGATTTTCAGATTTGATTTTATTTTCAGATCTTGAAATCGTTGAGAATAACAGTTCATCAGAAAAATTACTTTGGTAAGATACATCAATATCTGAATTTTTAGTAATTAATTCATTTTCAAGTAATTTTGCTTTTTTATTAAGTAACCAAAGTTGTTGATTATAAATTTCATTTAGAGCAGATGTTGGAATATTTTCTAATTCCTCATTGTTAGACATTACAAATATGGATATATCCTGAATTAAGAATAGTAATATGTAATTTTCTGAACATACATGAAATGTGTGACAAAATAAAATGATTTGAGCCTGATAAGATATGAAAATAATAGATTATGTCAGTATTATTTTATTTAAAAAAATTGATCGAAATAATCAATAAAACTTAGTTATAATGGTAAATTCCCAATGGTGGGAATTACCATCAATATGATGTTAAAAAATCAAGATATTTTAGGGATTTTTAGTGCTGTTGGAATCACATCAATAGCCGTATTGCTAGTATTTTCAGGAAATATGATGTCAGAAGATATGATCCAAAAACAGGTAGAAAATACAGTGATAGTTGGAATTGGAGGAATGACAGACATTAAAGAATCAATTAAAATTTCATTTGACAGTCAAACAATTGATCTTGATTCATCAGACGGATTATTCAGAGCCAATTTAATCTATGAAGGATTTCAACCACAGATGGGACGGGTGATGTTAGAAGTATATTCACCAACAGGGGACAAAATCAAAGAGTCAGAATTACAATTAAGACAACGAGGAAATGGCGTTTATGAAACAGATTTTATACAACATTTTGATAAAAATGAATTTAATGAAAATTCATTAGGACAACACATCATGAGAGTCAGTACAGATTATGGTACTTTGGCAAAACAAGTACCATTCAACATATCAAAATCAAGTCTAGAGCAACCAAAATCAACTATAGCACAACCAAAACAAATTCTTGCAGTTCAATCAAATACTGAAACATTGGGAATTGGAGGAGTATTATCAGATAAATCATCAAGTACAGAATATAATTTTGATGTAATGGAAAAAGATCTTGAAAATACAATAATCAAAAAATATCTAAGTAAAATTCTCAAAGAATACTATGATGGAGACATATCAAAAAATGACATCAAAAAACTAACTGAATTTAGACACATAGAGTGTGATCTAGTTAATCAAAAATCACAAGAAGGAGATAGTCTAAAACTATCATGTGAAATGAAAGCAAACGATTAATCTTAACATCAAAATACTATAAAAAATCAATAATATCCAATGGGGTTAAATCTAAAAGATCTAGTAGTTAGAGAAAAAACAACTCTAGAAGCATTTTCAAATAAAATAATTGCAATTGATGCATACAATGCAATTTATCAATTTTTGGCAAGCATTAGAGGACCTGATGGATTACAGTTAACAGATTCTGAAGGGAGAATTACCAGTCACCTAAGTGGATTATTATACAGAAATGTCAATTTTTTATCTTTAGGAATAAAACCAGTGTATGTTTTTGATGGGAAGCCTCCATCATTGAAAACAGCAGAAATTGAACGTAGAAAGCAAATCAAAAAAGATGCCACAGTCAAATATGAAAAAGCAATTGCAGAGGGAAACATGGAAGATGCAAGAAAATTTGCACAACAAACAACTAGTATGCGAGATGGAATGGTAAAAGAATCAAAAGAGTTTCTCACACATTTTGGCATACCATACATTGAAGCACCATCCGAAGGAGAAGCTACTGCTGCCCATCTGACAAACACAGGGCAAGCATATGCATCAGCCAGTCAAGATTATGATTCTATTTTATGTGGTGCAAAAAGATTGGTTAGAAATTTTACAAGCAGTGGAAGACGAAAGATACCAAACAGAAATACATACATCGATGTTCTTCCAGAAATCATTGAAACTCAAAAGACATTAGACGCACTTGAAATAACCAGAGAAGAGTTAATTGATGTGGGAATTCTTATCGGGACAGATTTTAATCCAAATGGGTTTGAACGAATCGGTCCAAAGACCGCAATGAAAATGATCAAACAACATTCAAGATTAGAAGATATACCACAAATTCAAGAGCAATTAGAAGAAATAGATTTTCAACAGATAAGAAAAATATTTTTAAATCCTGAAGTGGCAGATGTAGATGAAATTGTGTTTAATGAGGTAGATTATGAAGGAATTGTAAATTATCTTGTAAAAGAAAGAAGTTTTTCAGAAGATAGAATTCAATCTACATTAAACAGATTAAAAAAAGCACTAGAGAGAAAAAGTCAAAATCTAGATCAGTGGTTCTGAGTTTTCAATTTAATAACTAGTTAAACTAATTTTAAAAAATGCCTCAAACAGAAGCACGAAAAACCCTAAAAGATGCCCCAATAATGTGGAGAAGAATCAACTCTATTGGAATAATACTTGATTGTAATTCCACATATGCTGCAAATCTAGGATATGCAAAATCAGAGGTATTAGGAAAACCGATCTTTGAACACGTGCCTAAAGACTCATGGGAGGCAATGAATGATTCACTAAAAACATGGTTTGAAACAGGAAAAGTAACAGATAGAAAAATCACATTCAAAAGACAAGATAATAGTACATTTGAAGGATTATTACAAGCTACTAGTCTTTATGATGAAAATAAGAATTTGATTGGAAGCAATACAGTGATTTTTGATCTAACACAAACAAATGATGAAAAAATTAAAGAATATACAGAATTTTTCAAAGAATCAAACATCAGATTAGAAAAGATCAAAAATGAAGAATATGATCAATTAGACGAAAGTTCAAAATCAGAATATGATGGATTAAAAAATATGTTTGAAATGCTTTCTTCAGTCAATTTACAAGAACTAGTTTAATTTTTAAGATTTTTCTTTGATTGATTTTTGAATATCATCAAAAACGCTTTGAACTTCAGTTACGGCAGATCCATCCTCCAAGGTGCTGACATCTCCAATTTTTTCATTATTTCCAATGGCCTTAAGTAATCGCCTCATAATTTTACCACTGCGAGTTTTGGGTAATTTTGAAACAAAATAGATTTGTTTTGGAGTTGCAATTGCTCCAATATCATTTCTAATTTTAATTACAAGTTGTTTTTCTAAATCGTTTGTATTTGTCAATACATTATTTTTTAGAACAGCAAATGCAATAATGACTTCACCTTTTAATTCATCTGGAATTCCACATACAGCAGATTCTGCAACATCATTATGAGAGACAATACAACTTTCAAGTTCTGCAGTTCCAATTCGATGTCCTGCAACTTTTAATACATCATCAGCACGTCCAAGTAACCACAAATATCCATCTTCATCTTTTCTTGCAAAATCTCCAGGATAATAGCAATTTTCATACTTTGACCAATACACCGTCTTGTATTTTTCATCATCACCCCATAATGTCAAAAGCATTCCAGGCCATGGATTTTTAATTACAAGGTATCCTTTGGTGTTTGGAGGAACATCAACTCCATTTTCATCAACTACAGAAATATCCACACCCGGAATAGCAAGAGTTCCAGAACCAGGTTTTAGAGGAATTGTCTCTAAGCCAGGTAATGGGGAAATCAACATTCCCCCAGTTTCAGTTTGCCACCACGTATCAATTATAGGACATTTTTCTTTTCCAATTATTTTAAAATACCATTTCCAGACTTCAGGATTTATTGGTTCACCAACTGTTCCAAGTAATCGTAATGATGATAAATCAAAAGAGTTTGGAATATCATCTCCAAATTTCATAAACATTCGTAGCGCAGTAGGAGTAGTGTAAAAAATCGTCACTTTGTATTTTTGTAAAACATCCCACATTCTAGATGCATCAGGATAATCAGGGGCACCCTCATACATTACCTGTGTAGCACCATGAAGCAATGGTGCATAAACAACATAACTATGACCAGTAACCCAACCAATATCTGCAGTACAGAAAAATACATCAGTGTCTTTGATATCAAATGCCCATTTGAAAGTAGAATTCAAATGAGTTAGATAACCACCAGTACCATGTAAAACACCTTTAGGTTTTCCAGTAGTTCCAGAAGTGTATAAGATGTAAAGAGGGTGATCACTAGGTAATTTTTCAGCAGCACAAACATCAGATGCATCAGACATCATCGTTCTCCAAAGTTTATCTTTAGAAGTCAGAGTAATTGGATTTTTTGTTCTCTCAAGAACAACAACATGTTCTACAAAAGAAATATTTTCAATAGCAATATCAATTACTTTTTTTAATTCAACTATTTTTCCTCTCCTATATCCACCATCAGCAGTAATGATAATTTTTGATTTAGAATCATTAATTCTATCTCGAATAGAGGTTGCACTAAAACCAGAAAAGATAACAGTATGAATTGCTCCAATTCTTGCACATGCAAGCATTGCAATTATCAATTCAGGTACCATTGGTAAATAGAGTGTTACTCGGTCACCTTTCTTGACATCAAGAGATTTTAAAACATTAGAGAATTTCTGGACCTGAATGAATAATTCACGATAAGTAATTACACGTGATTCTCCATTTTCACCCTCCCAAAAAATGGCAGTTTTCTCAGATTTTGTATCCTGATGGACATCTAACGTATTGTATGAGGCATTAATTGTGCCTCCAACAAACCATTTTGCAAAAGGAGGGTTCCAATCAAGGGTTTTACTCCAAGGAGAAAACCATGAAAGGCTTTTTGCCTGATCACCCCAAAATGATATAAAATCTGTAGATTTTTTTCTTGTTTCAGAGTCATGGTTTCCTAGACCAATATCATACAAATCTTCCATCAAAAAATGTATGAACGTAGATCTTTCTAAGTGTTAAAAAAATAAAATAAAAAAATTATTGTGCTTCCATTCGTGCAAGCCAATCGTTATCATTGTCGTCTTTCGAAGTTTCTGTTGTCACCTGTTGGGGTGGTTCTGGAAATGCATATGTGGTTTCAGATTCAGTTGGAGAAGCACTAATTGGTGTAATTTCTGCTTCAATTGGTTCTGAAGGTGTAACTATTGGTTCTGTAGGGGCTTCTGGAAGTATAGATTGAACCACAGATTGTGATTCAGGAGTGTCCAGATATGTTACGGCGGAATCTTGGATGTTTTCTTGTGGAGGGGCAGTTATTTCTTGCACTTCTAATTCAAGATCTGCAATTCTACTCTTTACATTTGATATTTCAGATGTTTCGTGTGTTACATGCTCAATTACCTCAGTTGTGCATGATTTCACAGTATCAAATGTTGCATCAGAGATTTCATTGCTTTTGAATTGTACTCTTGCATCAAACAATAACATTTTTGCAGACTTCATTTGTTCGTCCAACTCTGTCAATCTTGCCTCAAGTTTTGCTTTGATTTCACTTTCTGTTTCATCTAAGGATACAAGTTTTGACTTGTATTTTTCATGAATCAATTCAGCATCTGCTTTCATATCATCATTTTCAGAAACTATGTCAATCAATGCTTTTAGACGACGTAGAGTTAGTTGTTTTTCACGAATGAGTCTTTGTGAATCAAGTCTCCATTTTGGAATAAAAATAACAGCATCGCCTTGAACTACAAGTTGCTCATATGGGATTTGCTGTAATCCCTGAGAACCGCAATCAATGCCGACGGATTGAATACTACCGTCAATGTCAGTTATCGTTCCTGCGACTTTACCCATGAATGTTCCATACATATCTTTGACGTTTTTACCGATAATTTCGGTTTCGTCGTGGGTCATGTGAAATAATTATGAGATTTGTATAACCGGCAAAGTGTAAGAAATTGTTTTGATTTTAGTAAGATTATTTTCACTAACTAAGAACAATGGGCTTGAGCGTAATTTTAAAATTTAGTAAGAACATAGCAGGCTCATGATCCAAAGAGAAGAATTAGAACAAATTATGAATTTTGTGGCAAATAGATGGATTGAGACAACAAAGGATCAAAATAGCAAAAACATGGCAGATTTGCCAAATGACTTTTGGATGAATTCAATAGGTGGAAAAACTGCAAAAAAAGGATTCTGGGTCACATCATTAATGTATACAGAAAATGAAGCAGATGCTGCAGCATTCAAAGAAGTGTTAATGAGATGGCAAGCTAAAGGACAGGACAAAAATAGAGACAAAGGTCCCGATCTAATTCAAATTGGAAAAAAGAAATAGATTATTAACAATTGTAAATTAACAATTAAACATTGTCAGAGTTTTCTAATAAAGAAAAAAAGATTCTTTCAGGACATTTTTCAAATACAGATGGTAATGTCTTTGCAATAATCACACCAAGACAAGTAGATCGTGGAGCATTGATGTCAAGGTATAGTAGAACAGACAAAAGCATGAGAAAAATTTTCCTGGATGAATTTTTAAAAAATAAAAATCGGGGAGAGGAATTCTACGATAGAGTTCTGTTAGAATATGGGGACGATTCTGTTGCAGAATTAGGAGAAGCTCAAATTGCAATTGAAGGGTTATCAAATATTGCAGTTAAAAAAATTGAAGATAGAAGAATTGGTCTGTCATATTTAGAAAAATCATCACGGTATGTTGCATGGAATAAGAAAGAAAATGGAAAATACAGATTTTACAGAGATCCTGAAATTAGAAAATCAAAATTTGCAGACATGTATGAAGAAACATGTACTTTTTCATTTGAAGTGTATTCAAAAAATATTGAACCGATGATAAATTATGTTAGAGAAAAATATCCTATAGAAAAATATAGTTTTAAAGATTCAAAAGACAAAAAAGAAAAAGCATTTTCTAAATTAAAAAACGAAACAGACATAAAATCTGCAAATATGATTTATAGAGGATCAACTAAAGCTAAAGCATTAGATATTCTAAGAGGATTATTACCAGCATCAACATTAACAAATGTAGGGATAACAGGTAATGGTAGAGCATTTGAATATCTCTTAACAATATTAGCATCATCAGAACTAAAAGAAGAACAAGAATTAGCCTCAAAAATCAAAAAAGAGTTGGATACCACAATCAAATCCTTTGTGAGAAGGGCAGATGACAAATACGGAAAAGCATTTCAAAAATATCTCAAAGATATAAAAAATAAATCAAAATCAATTACCTCAAAAAAAATAAAATCAAATCCAACTAAAGGAGTCATTACAAAAATTGTAGATTATGAATCAGAAAAAAATGCAATTGATAAAATAATTACAAGTATAATGTATGAGCAATCACCAAGTACATCATATCAAAATATTTTACAGCAAGTAAAAAAAATACCAAAACAAGAGAAAATCAAAATTATACAAGAGTTTACAAAACTTAGAACCAATAGACGACACAGACCCTCAAGAGCCTTTGAAAATGTTTACTATACATTTGATTTATGCAATAATTTTGGAATGTTTAGGGATTTTCATAGACATAGAGCATTAACACTTGAAAGACAATTACTAACAACAGATCATGGATATAATATTCCAAATGAAATAAAAATTTTAGGAATTGAAAGTGACTTTAAAGACGCCATGAATAAAACAAAAAATACATTTGAAACAATCAGAAAAAAATATCCAGAACAAAGTCAATACGTAGTTAATTTTGCATACAATTATCCATATTTTATGAAATTTAATTTGAGAGAAGCTTGTCATTTAATTGAGTTAAGAACAGTACCACAAGGACATGTAGATTATAGACGAGTTGCACAACAAATGTTTCAACAAATTAACAAAGTTCATCCAATTCTAAGTCAAATTATGAAATTTGTAGACATGAAAGAATATGATCTAGAGAGATTTGAATCAGAAAAAAGAACTGAAGAAAAAAGAAAAAAGTTAAAATAAAAAATAAAAGATAACTAAGAGATACCATGGTTGAAAAAATCAATAAATCCCAAGAAGAATGGAAAAAAGAACTAACACCAGAACAGTATGAAATTTGTATCAATCACGGGACAGAACCTGCATTTTCTGGAAAATACAATCAAAGTAAGATAGAAGGAGTGTTCAAATGCACATGTTGTAATGAAGAACTTTTTTCTTCTGATGCAAAATTTGATTCAGGTTCAGGCTGGCCAAGTTTTTGGAAACCAATATCAGATGAAAAAATAGAATATATTTCAGATACAACATATGGCATGGTACGTACAGAAGTTAATTGTAACAAATGTGGAGCACATTTAGGCCACGTATTTGATGATGGTCCAAAGCCAACAAACTCGAGATATTGTATTAATTCAATTTCATTACAACATGAAAAAGATAATGATGATAAATCCCAAGCATAAAACAAATCAAGCACCATATCTTTGAAAGATATTCAGAAATTATTAATAAACACAGGTAATGATAAAAAAATCTAAAGAGAGACAAAATGTACAAAAAAAACATAACAAAATGGAACGGTAAGAATTGAGAATAATATTATGTGGTTTTGGGGTAGTTGGTCAAAGCTTGGTAAAATTATTTGATTCAAGATCAAAGGAACTGTATGCAAAGTATGGACTAAAGCCACGAGTTGTAGGGGTTTTTGATAGTAAAGGGAGTGCAGTTGATCAATCAGGTTTGAAATTAGATAAATTAATTCAAATAAAAAAAGAGCATGGAACCGTAAAAAATTATTCGAATATAAAAAATTCAATGTCTGGAATTGAAATGTTGAAAAATGTTGAAGCAGATGTGTTGATTGAAACAACTGCAAGTAATTACAAAGATGCTGAACCAGGCATGACTCACATTACTACTGCCATGAAAAAAGGCATGCATGTAATTTCAGTAAATAAAGGGCCATTGGCATTAGCATTTCCATCCTTGATGGAGCTTGCCACATACAACCAGGTCATGCTCAGATTTAGTGGAACCGTAGGAGGAGGCACCCCAATTTTAGATTATGCAAAAAATAGTTTGAGCGGTGAGAGAATAACCTCATTTGCAGGAATACTAAATGGTACAACAAATTACATTCTATCAAACATGTCCACAGGACTATCATTTGATGAAGCCCTAAAAGATGCAAAAAATAAAGGGTATGTTGAAGCAGATGAGTCTTTAGACTTGGACGGTCTGGACGCTGCAGCAAAATTAGTAATTCTTGCAAACTGGGTAATGGGAATGAAAGTTACAATGCCAGATATCAAATGTATTGGAATAAGAAAAGTGTCAACTGAAGATATCAAAAAGGCTGCCAAAAACAATTGTTCAGTAAAGTTAATTGCATCATGCGATAAAGAATTAATCGTAAGTCCAAAAGAACTATCAAATGATGATCCATTATGTGTTAATGGAACTCTAAATGCAATAGCGTTTACATCAGAACATTCTGGCACTCAAACAATTATTGGGAAAGGGGCAGGAGGTACAGAAACTGCAAGTTCAATTTTGAGAGACTTGCTAGACATTAGACAAGAGATTGCAAGAACTTGAAATCAAATCTAATTTCAAAGAGTGAAACAAATGCACTTTTAAAAAAAGTGTCTGAGCAATGGGAAATGAAATTTCCAAAAATGAAAAATCTCAAAGTACATCAAATATCAAGTGATGCACAGATAATTACAGGCGATGGAATCAAAATTTTAAAAATAGAAGGGGATTATTTACCATTTTTATCAGAAACTGAAACTTTGAAAAAATTTCCAAACGTCATGGTGGATATGGGTGCAGTCAAATTCATGTGTAAAGGAGCAAATCTAATGAGACCTGGAATTAAAAAATTTACAG
>Ga0209045_1001116_pt1 | contig 26417 bp, 14 predicted proteins | sample SaaInlLV_10m_DNA_4_FD_184664 | JGI IMG/M metagenome (GOLD analysis project Ga0209045, IMG submission 184664) | Marine microbial communities from expanding oxygen minimum zones in the Saanich Inlet - Saanich Inlet SI072_LV_200m_DNA (SPAdes) (version 2) | ecosystem: Environmental > Aquatic >...
ACCGCGGTGGGGCACTTGGTTGGACAGGCCGATTCCGCCAGCCTTCTGGGGTGCTTCCTGCACGACGAAGCCACGGGTCCGGAGAACGCGGTGGGCCTCGAAATCGGGAGTGTCATCGATATCGTCACGCTCACCGCGACTCAATTCGCGACCCAGACTCCGTTCGAGAACAAGAGCTGGGATTTCACCGCGGTCTGGCAACAGGGAGCGACACCCGTCCTTCGTGACGGTGTTGACCTGATCGCCTTCGCTCCGGCCGGTCGGGCCGCCCAGCCGGGGCAGCCAATCACGTTCTCGGTGCGCATCCTCAATCGCGGCAACCTGGCCGCTGGGAACTACTCAGTCAACGTCTTCCGGGCGGCATCTCCGGATGCAGCGTGGGACGAGCCGACGCAAACATCACTGCTCATGGAGGGAGAGGTCGCGTCCCACGCCGCATCCGCCTGGGCAACATGCGAGCTGTCGGGAGTCGCCCCCTCAGAGGCGGGCCTGCATTTCCTGCGGGCCCGTGTCGATGCAGCGGACGCGATCCCGGAATGGAGCGAGGATGGCAACTGGAGCGCGGTCTTCGCGATATGCGTGTGTACGTCCAAGTACAGCGGAGGCGAGGGCACCGCGGAAGCTCCATACCTGCTCTCCTCGTGGGATCATGTGTGTGCCCTAAGCTGGCAGGAAGACGACTGGGACAAGCACATCGCGCTGGCCAATGACCTCCAGGCAGAAACACGGGAAGCAACGCCGTTCCGTGGCATCGGTAGGCGGTCGCCACGGATCAACCAGGACACGCCCTTCAGCGGGCAATTCGGTGGCGCGGGCCACGCCATCGGCGGGTTGACGACCGACGTCTTCTACACTGCGGAAATCGAGGCCGGTCAGACGGCCCTTTTTGGCCTGATCGGCGACACCGGGCGCGTGAGCAACCTGCGCCTGCAACACGTTGATATCCAGCCGACAACGGGCTCGGGGACGGCAAGTGCATTGGCCAATTTCAATGCGGGAACGATCGAGCATTGCGAGGTGAGCGGAAGCATCAGCATCGGGCCAAATGGTGGCGGCGTGGGGATGCTGGCCAGTGACAACTACGGACAGATCATCGACTGCCGGGCGACCGGCACGATTACGGCCGGAGAATACTGTTGGGGAGTCGGCGGATTGGTGGGATACAACATGGGAATGATCCAGGACTGTGCCGCCAGTTGCGAAATCACCATCGGGACCGGGGCCGACGAGGTGGGGGGACTCGTCGGCTGCAACGAGACGAGCATCGTCGGCTGTGTGGCCGAGGGCAGCCTGAGTGTCGGGACGGAATCGGACGCGACGGGGGGCTTGAGCGGGGCAAGCTATGGTCCGGTCAGCAGATGCCGGGCGGCCGTAGCGGTGACTGCAGGACAAGGCTCTCGGAGTGTCGGCGGGCTGATCGGGTGGAACATGGGACCAGTGGCCGAGTGTCAGGCGGTGGGCACTGTCCAGGCCGTCACCGGTTCCGAGAGCATTGGAGGCCTGATCGGGGGGAGTGACGGCGGACACATCGATCTATGCTCCGCCGCCGGAAGTGTCTCCGCCAGTGGAGCCCGAAACGTGGGCGGTCTCCTGGGATGGCATTTCAGAGGAGACATCACCTCCTGCCGAGCCGTCGGCGATGTGACAGGATCGGGCATGGTCGGCGGGTTCGTTGGCTGGCAGCGCGGAGCCGCGATCGGTGGAGAGAGCGTTGCTCTTTATCTCGATGACCCGACCTGGATAGTTGGCCAAGGCGACTCAATGGCTGACTGCACCGCTGAGTGCGACGTCATTCTCGTTGCCGATGGAAATGGGGGGGGGACGGCAGGCGGATTCGCGGGAGGAATCGAGTGGACGAACGTCAAGCACTGTGCGTTCAAGGGATCTCTGAACGCTATCAACGGCGGCTCCCAAGTCGGTGGCTTCGCCGGTTACCACCTGGACTGGGACTACGAATTCGTGATTACAGGCACGCCTGCCCTCGAGCGCCCCTACGCCATCGAGCAATGCTGGGTCGACGCGACGATCGCCTGCACTACTCCCGTCCAGGGACTCGGAGGGTTCGTTGGCCGAAATTGGGGCGTCGTGAGCGACTGTCTGGTGTCCGCACGAATCAGTGGCTACGGGGACACGGGAGCAACCGTGGGCGGCGTTGCCAGCCTCAACTTTGCTGGCATCAGTGGCTACTACGCTCCATACCAACCCGGAGGCATCCTGCGCCGCTGCCTGGCAAGCTGGACACTGAGTATGGTCAACCCGACCAACGTCTACGCGGTTGCGGGTAGCGGCGGCGTGCGCGATGCCTGCTTCTGGGACCTCGAGGCCCTGGAAGGACAGTCAAACCAACCGACAGGCCTCACCTCGGCCCAGATGGCCTCTGAAGATACCTTCGTGACTGCTGGTTGGGACCTCACGAGCATGTGGCGAATCCACGATGGCCATCCCCGCCCGATGGCCATGTTGGGCCCCTACCGCGTGGACTTTGACCAGGAGGCGGTCGCCACAGGACTCATGGAGGATAACACGTTCCAACCGGGGATCCGCCAGATCTCGCCGCGGTGGTACCTGGGCGTTGAGGCCGCTTCTCTGCCCCTGCCCCTCCTCAGCGTTGCCTTCAGTGCCGCCCTCCCCTTCGACGAGGCGACCCCGCTGACCGGCATGCAGGATGCAACGTGGCAAGACGTCTCCATCGCCAGTCGCGAGGAAGCCATCTTCGCCGCAACACAAAGCGCACAAACCATGCCCGTCGCTTTCCCAATGACCATCACCCGGGAGTGGTCACCAAAGACACTCGAGGCATCAGGCCCCGTTCACGTCACAGTCACCCTAACTCCTGAAGACAGTTCGCAGTGGGACGATGTGAGCGTATCTGCCTGGATTGAGGTCGGTTCCCGAGACGGGGGAGACTGCAGTCTCCGGGAGGGGTCCGCGTCAGCCCCATTCTGGAATCTGGGTGAAGACGGAACTGGCAGCGATGAGTGGGATTCTCCCCCTGGACACGCAATCGCTGGGCGAACCTACACGATACAGATGACGCTGGATGTAGCCCTGCCGTCCGGAGTCGCCGCTCTCGACATCGTCCCGCGCGTGGAAGTCGACGGTGCCCTGATGTCCGAAAGCGGATCTGAGAACTGGGTCATGGATGGCGGCCTGGCCACGCTTGAGGTCAGTGCCCCCGCCTCCTCTGAAGTCCTGGGGACGGTCGCGACGCAGGCTGACGTCCCGGCAGAAGCCGAAGGCGACTACTTGCTGTGGCGCACCATGGTTCTACCGGGCAGAGCGACACCGACCTACGAGACCTACACGATCGCCGCCGAGGCCCTGGGAAACGGCTCCGTGAGCCCGTCAGAGACAGCGGCCGACCACGGCGGAGCACCGACGTGGCTGGCAACACCGGCTCCGGGGTACGCCGTCCATCGGTGGTTCCTCGACGGCAACCTTGCGCAGACCGGACTCACGCAGTACGTGCTTGCCGATGTTGACTCGACTCACACCGTCTCGGTCACATTCGCTGCCGACAGCGACGACGACGGCATGCCAGACATCTGGGAAACCCCGCATGGCGACCTGGCACCCGAAGAGGACGGCGACGGCGATGGCATCCCTAATATCGTGGAGTTCCAGCACCTCCTCGATCCCGAGACCGCCAACCACGACGTCACGATGCTTGTCCTTTACCCAGGTTGGAATCTGAGCCTTGCCTCAGGAGCCGACTCAGTGCACCCGGAAGTGACCGCCCGGGTCTTCTTCGGATCATGCGCCGCCGGGGCGGTCTGGGCGTGGAACACACGCGACCAGCGTTTCGATGACGTGTCCCGGGAAGCGTGTTCCGGTACGCGCGGTTACTTCGTACGCACAGACGCTCTGTGCGGGGTCCGCTTCGGTGACGTGAATGGCTACGTTGGGGCACTGCCGCTAGCGAGAACCTGGAACCTGATCGCTGTGCCCTGGGGAGGCACCACACAGCCGTTCGACCAGCTGTTTGGTGACCGGGTCAACGGCCCGATCTGGGGCTGGAATGCAGAGCGCCAGATGTACGAGAGGATCACCGGTGTCGCCAGTTCCCCGGGACACGCCTGCTGGGCCTATGGGGATCACCCCTGCTCGATTCCTCTCGGCTTGCTGATCAGCGGAACGGTCCGCGGCGACATCCGAGCCGGGGTAACCCTCACTCTGTCCGGCGATGGCGACGCAACCACGGCGGCAGCCGCAGATGGCGACTACAGCTTCCGAGTCGCCCCAGGCAGTTACACCATCACCCCAAGCCACGACGGTTACGTGTTCACGAACGCGATGGAAACTGTCACCGTGACAAATCAAGACAAGACCATACCCGACGTCGTGGCCGCACCAGCCGGGAAATAGCCGCCTCCGTCGGGCTCGAAATGGCGGGTGACGCTCCCGCGACTCCTCTCCTCAGTACTTACCCTCTTCCTCGACCAGATCCCGCATGATCTCGATTCGGTCTTCGTCAGCTCCAGGCGGGACCTGGTCGCCGGCGTTGGCAATCAGGCGCGGGCTCCGACGACGCAGTTCGAGCCATTCTCGAGCCTTGGAGATGAACGCCTCCAACGAGGCATTGGGCAACCAGAGGTCCGGCGACACCCCGCCGGAGAGGATGAAGTCCGCCCCGGCTTCCGCCCGGCACTCCGCGGGCGATAGGTCACCCATAGGCGTGGGCGTGATGGCATCACCGCAATCCGCTCCTGTTTCCCGGATCATCCGGATGGCTCCCCGCAGCCGACCATCGATGTGGACAGAAACGTGCTTGCCTGCGGCATGGAGGCGCGTGACGGCTGCTTCATAGTAAGGCCGGGACCACTCGTCAAAGAACGGCGGAGACTGGATGTCACTGGAGAAGTTGTCCCCCATGCTCACGATCTGAGCCGGTGACTCAGCGAGTAGGCCGACGAGTTCGAGCGTGTTGGCATTGACAGCGTCCACCGTCTCATGGAGTGTCCTGGGCCAGTCCAGCGCAGCAAACACAGTTTGCTCGACGCCCATCCAGTAGTGCAGCAAGTGTCCCATCGCGCTGTAACCAGCAGAGAGATACACGACCCCGTTGTCCCCCACGGCATCGCCCCAGGCTTGATAGCGATCCCAGCGCGGCTGGAACGACCGCCGGCTCATCGCGTAGGCAAACACCCGGAGGTCATCCTCGGTCTTGATCCCCCAGTGACTGATTCCCCAGGCATAGGTCACCGGTTCCCAGATTCGGGATCGCCGGATCTCCCCGATGGGCGTCTCGATTCGCCACGTTATCTCGGGAACGCCGCCTCTGTCCGCCTTGGTCGCAGTAACCTGCACATCGTCCGCGTAGCTCACCGTGTAGAAGGAGGCCAGGTTGGCCAGATAAGACCCGACCCCGCGGGACTTGTGGTACTTGATCAGAGAAAGCTCGGGCGTTTCATAGGCCGTGCTCAAGTCCCACGGCCGGCCGGTGCGCGCGTAGAACCAGTGCGAGAGGTCAAGCATGAAAGGGACGGCGTCCGGTGTTTCACCCCGATAGACACTGAGAATGCGTTCGCGTAATGTCATGGTCATTGTCCTGCACCGTGGCTTGCTGCAATGGCGTACATACCATCGCCTCCCGACAGGCCATGTCCACGGGTACTGGACACAGTGAGAAGAAAAGCTGCCCTCACTCGTCCATCTTCCACGCTCACTCACATCGAGTGTCTTGGCAGCAGGGCCGGTCAGCATGGCAGCCCTGATCCGCCCGTCTAGATGGCTTGCCATTGCCACACTTCCGGGCATAGTGTTCCGTGTCCACGGCCTGCTCACTTCAGCAGCATTCCGCCTGCCCTTTGGTAGTGCCGAAATTGAGCTATGACATGTTTCGCGACCGTGGTTCGGTTGGCATAGAGGGAACGCCTGCAGGCACACTTCTCGCACCTCATGTGGTCACAGTGCCTGGTCTGGTGCCCATTGCCTTGCACGAAAGGGATAGACGTGACGGCAATCAACGATAATGCGGGAGGAAGTGCCGCCAGCTCTGCTCGTGAGCTCGGGCTGAGTCCCGAAAGCCTCTGGCAGGCAGCAGACAAGCTGCGCGGCTCCATTGATGCAGCCGAGTCCGAACGGCTCGAAGCCCGGATCAACGCGAACCTGGAAGGGCTGGGCTATGGCGTATGATCCACGACAACCCCACGACGGGCTGCCGGCCTTGCCGCCGGCCGTGGATGTCGAATCAAAGTCGGTCCTGAAACAGTGCCTGGCGGCCACCCGAGCGTTGGCCGAGCTCAAGGGCGCCGGCCGCTTGATCCCCGATCAATCGATTCTGATCAACGCGATTCCGCTCCAGGAGGCCCGACTCAGTTCCGAGATCGAGAACATTGTCACCACGCAAGATGAACTCTTCCGAGCCACGCTGAACGAGTCCGCCGTCACGGACCCGGCCACGAAAGAAGTCCTCCGCTACCGAACCGCGCTGAAGCACGGTTGCCGCCTGCTCCGTCACGGCCCGCTGTCCATTGACGTGATCCGCGATATCTGCCGCGTGTTGCGGGACATGCCGGGCCTCGAGTTCCGGTCGCCTGCGGAGCGCGTCGCCATCGGCAACGCCACCACCCGCCACATCACTTACACGCCGCCATCGGGCGGGGCAGGGCTGATCGAGAAGCTCCGGAATCTCGTGGCGTTCCTGGGCGACGCGGGTGACATCGACCCCCTCGTCCGCATGGCCATCAGCCACTACCAGTTCGAGGCGATCCACCCCTTCACGGACGGCAACGGCCGCACCGGCCGCATCCTCAATATCCTCTACCTGATCCAGGCCGAGCTCCTCGATATCCCCGTTCTCTACCTCAGCCGGTTCATCATCCGGAACAAGTCTGTCTATTACCGCCGCTTGCGCGATGTCACCGAGAACGGCGACTGGGAATCCTGGCTGCTCTATATCCTGGCCGGCGTGGAGGAAACAGCGCTGTGGACCTCCAACCGCATCCACGCAGTCTACGAACTGCGCGAGAAGGTGATCGAACGCTGCCGTAACGAGATCCCCAAGGTCTACAGCCGGGAACTCATCGACCTCGTCTTCCGCCAGCCCTACTGCAAGATCGGCTTCATCGTCGACGCTGGACTGGCCAAACGAAAAACCGCCTCGGTCTGGCTGCAGGAACTTAACCGCATCGGCATCCTCACCGGCGAGAAAATCGGCCGGGAGATGATCTACAAACATCCGGCCTTGTTGGAGCTTCTTACCGCATGATGCACACCTCTCCGACATGTCGATGCCATCGACACATCTCCGGAACATGTCCAAGAACCGGCGAAGAATGGACACGTTTTCCGAATGTGTCCATCGCGTGGACATATCCCGGTCGATACAGCCAGCGGCTCATCGAAGAAGCCGTGCGGGGGGAGATGTGATTCTGTCGCACAAGGGGACGGTTGGGAAAGTGGCCCTCATGCCCCTTGACGCTCCGAGGTTCGTTTGCTCACCACAGACAACTTTCTGGCGCACGCTGAATGAGGATACCATCGACCGGCAATATCTGCACGCCTACATGCGCTCCAACCATTTCCATGTTCAGCTGAGGAGTCGTCAAAATGAGACGGACATGGCGGCTTACGTAAGCCTCACTGCGCAGCGCGATCTGCACGTTCTCCTGCCTCCAGTCCATCACCAGCGGGCGATTGCACACGTGCTGCCCCCCCCTCGACGGCCCAAGTCACCGAGGAGTTGATCGGCTTGGCTCGCACGATCCGCGAAGATCTCCAACGCGGCAAGGAATCAGGGCTGGGCGAGGAGGAACTCGCCTTCTACGACGCGCTTGCGGACAACGCATCGGCCCGAGAGGCGCTGCAGGATGACACACTCAAGGTGATCTCGCGTGAACTGGCGGACCGGATCAAGACCAAGGCATCGCTGGACTGGACCCAACGCGAGACGGTCCGAGCAGACATGCGCCGAACCGTTCGACGACTGCTCGCCAAGCACGGCTACCCGCCGGACGCGCAAGAAGCGGCGACCCAGCTGGTCATCCGGCAGGCTGAGCTCATGGCTGAAGGGGTTCTCAACTGAGCTGGCTCCGCTCCTCGGGGAGGCGGGCGCTCGCCGACCGCCACACCTGCAACGTGCTGCTCACGGGGAGACGTTGGCCGTTACCGTCCGGTGCATGGTAATTCTGTCCCCCGGACCGACGACCGCGACCCGGAATGACGGTTGACCGATGTCGTCACGATCAGGAAAATCGGCGCTCGTCAAAGCCCGGTCAAGCTCGAAGAAGCCGGATTCCATGGCCTGAATTCGTGCCACCGTTCGGCCGGCCTCATTGACCACGGTCATGCCGGGCTCGGCAAAGTAAATCGTCGTGGGCGTGAACGAGAGCTTCTTCCCCTCGATCTGTCGCACGCGGAGCGTCGCGGCCGACAAGTCATCATCGCCAACGCTGAACGCGCGATCACCGATACGCCGAATGAGGGGGATCGCGTTGGCATGGCGATCGCTCATGACGATAGCATGTCCGCCGGCTGGTGCGAAGTTCGCAGGCATCGGTTCTTTGAGAGTGACCGTTCCTTCCGCCAAGTCCACCGCCGCAACAGTCGTCCGAAACGCCGGGGCGGAACGGGGATCGAGCTGCCACAGTTGGCCGGATGCGCGTTCGGAGACCGCCGCCCGGGCATCCACGATACGGCCTCCGGACAGCGCGAGGGTGGATGGGCGCCTCGCGCCTGATTCAATCCGGTTGAACACCACGAACGTCTTCTCGCCACAGGTGATCTCCAGCGCGACGGGCAGGTCACTGCCGGCCCTTACCGGCAAGCGTTTGACCGACTGGACAAAGGGAACGTCTTTGTAGGGCTCGTAGACTGTAACAAATACGCTCTCGAGATCGTCCCCTTCCCGCCTCCGCACGAGCCACTTGAGGCTCTCGGGCCATGTCTTGCGGCGCTGAGGGATGCCGTCACAGGCGAACACGGTCTCGTCCTGCCCAACCAAGTGAGCACGTAGGGCAACGCCTTTGCGGGGGGCATTGGGGAAGAGATCCTCCGGGCGATTGAGCTGCCAATCCACCGTCCCCGTACCGTTCAGCGCCGCTTGCTGCACATTGAACAGCCACTGGAAGCCACTTCCTTCATACAGGTAGTATGGACGGTGCGCCTTGTTGCCGTCGGCATACTGTTCATCGTCATAGAACGCTCCGTAGGCGACATCGGGTCCGGCGAGCGTACCAGCCTGGCGCGGTTCGCAGAATGGCAAACTACTGGCGAATTCAGCCTGGTTGCCGTGAGCCAGGTAGTCATGCTGGTTCCCGCCGCGGACGCGAAAGACGTCCACGACAAAGGCCTGCGTGGGCGTTACCTCCACCAGCATCAACGTGCGGCGATAGAGCCCCACTGTGCCCGAATAGGCTGCTTCTGCCGACGTCTCCACCAGTTGCACCCCGGAACCGGGGGCAAAGACATGGAGCCGTCCCCTGGCCTCGGCGCGCCACCGCTGGTTCTTCGCGTCGACCATCACCGTATTGTGAGCAACGGTGTGGCTGATGAAACCGAACCGCCGGGGATCAAAGCTGTCGGCTGTCTCGGGGTACCCCAGATCGGGCAACAGCGTGTTGCGCCACGAGTAGAGATCGAGCTGCAACCTGTCGGCGTGGTTGTGCCCGGCGTAATAGCCATAGAAGAGGGCCAACCCCGTGCGATTGGCATCACTGCCGCACTGCAGGCTGGCGAACCCCACGCCAGGCAGCAGTTCGCTGCTCGTCCCGATCGGTTCCTCGATTTGCGCTGCGGCATCTGCGATCTCCGCATCGATACTGACGGCAAACAGGGCGTTCCCAGCTTTGCTCCCGCCATCCACTATCATCTTGGCGAAACGCGGCTCCCGCAGGATCCGGTACGCCGACTCCATGTACTTCGGCGCCCACCCCATCCTGGCTGCAAACATGTTGTTGCTGTCGCCGTAAGGCGGCGTGAACTCGCCGGCCACCGTCATCTGAGCCGGCCAACTGAAAAGCCTGCGAAAGCGTGAGCTTTCGAGCAGAGGACCGACCTTGTCACGGAGTGCCAGCCCCATACGTCCAAGCTCCGTCATCCAGTGGCAACTGTAACTGGGTGACTCAAAGGGATAGCCATCGCGGTGAAGCAGGTTGTTGACGGCATCCATCATGCCCATCGCCGTGTAGAGCTTGACGTTGGGATTGTGGAGTACCCAGTCAACCATTTCGGCGCTGCTTGGCGTGCCGGGAGCGGCGTGTTCCGTTGCAGCCGCGATCAGCAGCAGCGCGTACTGATGCATGCCGTAATTGCCGGCAATGCGCCCCGAGCCATCCATAATGTCATTCGCCATGGTCCGGAGGATCCGGTTCTCAACGTGGGCCCGAAGCTCAGATCCGTTGAGCCGGGCGAGCTCCTGCAATGCGGCGTCCGCATCGAGGGCCGGCTTGATCGCGTCGTAGGCGGGAGGCACAGTCTGGCACGTGTAAAGGGATTCCCACGTGTGATAGAGCAGGCGTCCCGAATAGCTGGGCATCACCTCTTTCGCGTAACGCGACTGTTTCATGTACCAGTAGTTCGGGTAGTGCTCGGCCAGTTGCCACAGCAACACGCCACAAGCGTGTGCATAGGACGGATCATCGGTCAGGAGATACGCTTTGCTCAGGTTCTCAACCGCGGGCAGCAGCAGGCGCACCGCGGCCCAATGAGCGTAGACCCCGACAAACCAGAACGGCTTGTCATGGCCGGGCACGTTGGCACCCCAACCGTCATCCGCGTAGGGTCCGGTCAGCAAAGAGCGATCCTTGTAGCCGCTCTTCATGAACGCGAGAAAGTCGTTGGACGGATACAGGGCCCCATCGACCGGAGACTTGACTTTGTAGGGGTGTTCGAAGGACACAATCCAGGAATAGCGGCCCAGCTTGTGCAGCGCCTCGCCGTGGAGAGGATCACCGGTCAGGTGGGCCACAATCGCACGCGGCACTTCGGGCGGGGTCACGAGCAAGCGCAGTGTGGCGTCATCATACCTGGTCCACGCATCGGCGGCTTTCAGGATCCGCGCCTCTTCCTGGCGCGCCCACTCGTGTTGCTCCACGTTGGCGCGCATGGCCGCCAGCTTGGCGGCGTCATACCATCCCCGAGGAGATTGCGCCCCCACCTGAGTGATTGCCATGAAGAGACTCCCGACTACCCCGATTCGGAAACGGTGCGTATGGAGCATTCCATCTGCCTTCAGCTAAAAATACCCCAGCGGGGGTGAGTTCCACGGGCCAACCCGTCACGGACCGCGGTGGCCAGGCTGCGGGAGGCGCGCGGCCGGGAATCACACGTCACGCCTGGCAAACCACATCGTGCCCAGGGCACAGAGGACGATAGACGGTGCACCAAACCCCGCACAGGCCCGCCACAAGTCCCCGGCATCTCCTCTGCCGTTCAGAGCGGCCGAGATGTCCCGGACCAGCCGCATGGGAGCCATGAACCCCACATCCAGCGCGCTGCATATCGCGCCGAAGAAGTAGCACATCAGCCAAAGCACGGCGATGCCGACAATCGCCCGATCAAACCAGATGCTGAACGTCACTCCCAGGACGGTCAGGAATGTGATGTGGACCAGGATGTAAGTCAACGCGATTGCGACCCCCTTCGCAGCCACGTCACCACTCAGGTGCAGCCCTGCGAAGAACGCCAGCGGCAGAATCACAACGCCGCAAACGACCAGAGCCGTGAACAATCGTGAGGCGTACTTCGAGAGGATGTACGCATACCTGGTAATTCCTCTGCTGAGAATGGAGTCGGCAACAACGCCCGACTCGGCGGAGACCGCCCCCGCGCTGATGATAATCACCACGGTGCTCCACACGAGAATGTAGCCCTTCAGCACCTCCCCAAGCAGGTCCGGAGCGGGAATGCTCTTCTCGAGGGCGTTCATCATGGCCCCGAAGGCAAACAGGGCAGTCAACGCAAGCCAGCCCTGCACGACATGTGAGCGGACCATTCCCCGCAGGTCGAACTGGAAGGCCCCGAGGAAAGGCAGCCACCGGTTTGTGTGCTTGTCAGTAAGATCTGGTGAAGCCACGGCCTTCGTCCTCCTTGAGTAGCTCAAAGAAAGCATCTTCGGTCTGGTCGGTTGCGCACTTGATCGCGATCAGCTGAGTGCCATTTGCGGCGATGAGATGCAGAACACTTGCCACAGATTCAGCGAACGGATCATCGGAGCAGAAGGTCACGGAGATCCGGCAACCGTCCATCTCACACTCGCCGACAGTCGGCTGAGCCTCAATCTTTCCAGCCAGTTCCTGCAGCCCTTCCTGATCCGCACTCAGCTCGAAGACAACCGTATCGCGCTGCAGGCGGAGCTTCAGCTCCTGCAGCGTCCCGTAGAAGATGAGTTGGCCCTCGTGAAGCACGGCCACGTGCGAGCAAACAGCCTCAATGTCACTGAGGATGTGCGACGACACCACAATGGTCTTGTCCTTCCGCAGATCCCGGATGAGATCAATGGTGTGGCGACGTCCTTCGGGATCAAGTCCCGCAGTCGGTTCGTCCCAGATCAGCAACTCGGGGGCATTCATGAGCGATGCGGCTATCCCAAGCCTGGTCAGCATGCCGGTAGAGAACCCTTTGATCTTCTGCGACGACGCCGGCAGCAGATCAACGGCTCGAATCAGACCGGCGAGGCGCGATTGGCGAGTCTCCGCGGATAACCCCGAGAGTTTGCCCATGAAGTCGAGGTAGGAGATGGGAGTCATCCCAGGTGGGAATCGCGGATTCGTGGGCAAAAAACCGATCCGGCGCCGTATGTCCGCTGCGTTCGGGGTGACACGCTTGCCAAACACCTCACAGTGACCTGCCGTCGGGACATGCAACCCCAGAAGCAGCTTCAGCGCGGTGGTCTTCCCAGCACCGTTCGGCCCCAGCAGCCCCAGCACGACGCCTGGCTCCACGTCGAGATTGAGCCCGCTGAGGGCGATGTGACTGCCGCCGTAGATCTTCGTCAGATTCCGAGTGCTGAGTATTGCCATAGTCGGTTCCCTATATGCTCGTCCATGTTACCATGGTACACCGCCTTCGGGACAAAGGTTACACCGGTCACGCTTCCGGGCGCCGTCACCGTGGCAGACCTCCACTGATTGAGCTCTCCACGATGTACGCCATATTGGGGAACCCTACCGACATTTGATCAGACGGCAAGCATCCGGTCCAAAAGACCATCGTGGCTGCAACCCGAGAAGGAGACTGCATGAAGACGACCGCCGAGCAAACGACACCATGGTCTTGCAGGACATTCCTCATCGCAGGCCTCCTGTGTGCCGGAGCGATGGGCGGCGGGCTCAAACTCCATGTTGCCACGGACGGGAACGATGAGTGGGACGGCCGGGCGGGACGGCGCGGCCTGCTCCGGCGTGAACGAGGACCTTTCCGGACCCTCGAGCGCGCTCGTGACAGGATACGCGCGCTCAGGCAGGAAAATGCCGTGCCCGATGGCCCCGTTGAGATCATCCTCCAGCCCGGAACGTACGAACTGGCGCAGACCTTCGAGCTAGCCGCCGAAGACGGGGGCACGGAAACACAGCCCATCACCTACCGCGCAGCAAAGCCTGGAAAAACGAGACTGCTGGGTGGGCGCGTGGTCACGACGTTCCAGCCAGTCGCAGACGAGGCGGAGTTGGCCCTCCTCGACCGATCGGCGCGCGGCAACGTCTGGAAGGCCAACCTGAAGACGCTTGGAGTGACGGATCTCGGACAGCCCAATTGGAGCAAGCGGGGAGCCCCCCCGGGGCTGGAGCTGTTCTTCGACAGCAACCCCATGACCCTCTCCCGATGGCCCAACGAAGGCTTCGCCAAAGTGGTCGATACGGATGGCCCCGTTGAGAAGAACCGGCGCGGGCAGGACGTGTCCCGGACGGGGCGCTTCGTCTACGAAGGAACGCGCCCCGAACGCTGGCTCCAGGAGAAGGACGGATGGGTCCATGGCTACTGGTTCCACGACTGGTCGGACCAACGCCACCCCATTGCGGGGATCGACACGGCAAAGCACGTCATCTCCGTCAGGCCTCCCCTGCACCACTATGGCTACCGCAAAGGCAAGTGGTTCTACGCGTTCAACCTGCTTCGCGAGATCGACTCGCCGGGCGAATGGTATCTGAACCGAGAGACAGGTCTGCTCTACTTCTGGCCGCCGCACACTGACTGGAAACGCGCGAGACCCAGCATCTCGATGATCGACACGCTGGTGAGTATCAAGGACGCTGCCTACATAACGCTGCGTGGGATCGTGCTGGAATCCTGCCGCGGAACGGCAGCAACCATCAGCGGAGGCACGCACAACCGTATTGCCGGGTGCACGATCCGCAATACCGGGGCCAAAGGGATTGAGGTCCGAGGCGGGACCTCGAACGGTGTTCTCGGCTGCGATATCACCGACACGGGGCTGGGCGGCGTTCACCTGAATGGCGGCGAGCGCAAGACACTGACCCGAGCTGATCTGTACGCCGTCAATAACCATATCTGGCACTATGGGCGCTGGCAGCGCATGTACACGCCGGCAGTCGGTGTGCATGGGGTGGGCAATCGCGTTGCCAACAACCTTATGCACGACGCACCACACCAGGCCGTCGGCTTCAGTGGCAACGACCACATCATCGAGCTCAACGAGATTCACAGCGTCTGTCACGAGTCCAACGATGCCGGCGCCATCTACGGCGGCTGCAACTGGTCGTTCCGGGGCACTCATATCCGCAACAACTACATGCACCACATCGAGGGCTTCCGCGGCCGTGGCTGCGTAGGCGTGTATCTGGACGACATCCTCAGTGGACACCATATCGATGGCAACGTCTTCCACAAGGTCACCCGGGCCGCTTTCATCGGAGGAGGCTCCGACTGCACGATCGACAACAACGTCTTCGTGGACTGTAAGCCGGCCCTGCACGTCGATGCCCGGGGCATGGGCAAGTATGACTACGGCGCCAGCTCAATGCAGCCGAAACGCCTCAAACAGATGCCTTACCAGGAATCGCCCTGGAAGGAACACTACCCGCGCCTGGTCGGGATGCTTGAGGACGATCCACACATCCCCAAGTACAACCGAATCACCCGCAACATCAGCGTGGGCGGACGCTGGGACAACGAGGTCAACCCGCACGCACGCAAACACGGCATCATCGAGAACAACCTGGTCAACGAAGATCCACTTTTCGTGAATCCGGCCGCGCTTGATCCGGAAGCCGTGTTGAGGCCCGGGGATTTCGGGATCCAGACAGGATCGCCTGCCTGGAAACGTGGTTTCAAGGCGCTGCCGTTGGCCAAGATGGGACTCTACCGCGACGAGTTCCGCGCAAGCTGGCCCGTCGAGCACAGTCCGCTCCCGACACAGCGCAAGACGCCGGTCAAACGTACAACGCCGAAGCATGTGGCCTGGTCAGTGAAGCCCGGCACAATCGTGATCGATGGAAAGAGCGACGAATGGCCCTGTGTTCCCGAGGCAGCCATCCGCTGTGCGGAGTCCGCAGGAGGAACGGCCTCCAAACTGATCTCCACCGCCTGGGCGGCCTTCGACGGAACCGCGCTCTACCTGCTGGTCCGCAATCCCATCGATTCGGTCAGACCTCTGGTCACCGATGGGGCTTGGGGCACAATCGATGCGGTTGAGTTTGCCCTGCGAAATCCAGTCCAGAGCAAGAGCATGTGCTACACCAACGCGATCTACAATCCGCGCGGCTTCCCGGACGGGCGGCAGGACAGTGTGGTAGACGCGGGCGCCTCGGAAGAACAAGCCAAGGCACTGAACGAGGCTATGGACTTCGCCGCAACACGCACCAAAGACCACTGGACCGGTGAGTGGTGCATCCCGCTCAAAGCGATCGGGATTGCTGCCGCCAAGACAACACAAATCCCCTTCAACCTCAACATCCGCCGAATGGCAGACAACTCATGGATGGTGTGGACGCGAACCGGCGGGCCAATCTGGGCTGTGGATGACGCGGGGCTCATCGTGTTGCGGTCGGGGGAGTAGACATGTCCACACCAAAACGTCATCCCGCCTCGTTTGTGCTGTTGCTTGCAGTCCTCCCGTTGGTCGCCTCTTCACAGACGCCCGCAACCATCACACCTGCCTTGGAGAAGGCCATGAAAATCACCGTCACCGTTGACCGTGGAGCCGATCGTGGCCAGTGCTTCGGTTCCCTGTTTGAGGCCAAGACAGCCGATGGCTCGCTCGTCATCGGCGCCGGTTTCCAGAATGCCTACAACACACGCTACCGCGCGGATCGCCATGCCGTGCAGTTCTTTGTTCGGCCAACCGATGGGCAACGCACCTTCGAGACCAAGCCGCTCCCCCGCCCCAACGACCTCTGCGGCGCCTACCTCTATGGGCGTGAAGAAGTCGTCTACTCCACCTACGGCGGCAACAAGGCATGGTCCCCAGGCACGGATTCATGGCAGACTGTCGACAGCGTCGGTGGAACAGATGAGACCATGCGCATCGGGAACGGTGTGCTGACATTCGGCAGCAGCACGGTCCTGCTCAACGGTGAGACGATCCTCCCGCCTCCGGACAAGGGCAGCTACCAACTGTTCTTCTATGCCAACGGCCATCTCTGCTTCTACCATGTCGACCGCAGCAAAGGGGGCTACCGGCCGTACGAGAACGACGATGATGGGTTCAGTAAGCTGCACGCCTGCCCCTGGACTCCAGGCGATGGTCAGGTTGACCTGTCCAAGGCCATCGTGCTCACACTCCCGGTTGTGGGAGAGACCACCTTTGCCTGGGGACAACTTGGGAAGCAAGTGGTAACCGGCTCGAATATTGGGGGCTTCTATGTCTTCCAGGACGGCACGTGGACCATGCTCCGCGCGCCCGTCCTCGGAGTCAGCTTCCAGTTGTATTCCACCACGATCTACCGCGACCGCCTCCTCATGGGCCAGTACCCCACCGGCCGACTGTTCGAGTACGACGGCGAAAAACTCACAGACATCGCCGGCTGGCCCCCATACCTCGACGGCGTCTCCAGGAGTTCGCGCGAAGCACAAACAACCGCCATCTACGGGGGAGATGTCTTCGTCGGCGTCTGGCCGTGGGGCGAGCTCTGGCGTTACAACCCGGACAGCGCAGCCTGGACGTTCATGGAACGGATGTTCAAGCATCCCGCTCGGTCAGACAAGATCACGCATCCCTACGATGTGGAGACCGCCGCTGTCGAAGGAAAAGTCAGCAACCAATGGGGTCAGCGGGTCACCAGTCTGGTCGCTGCCGGCCCGGACCTCTTCGTCTCCACATCGGCCAAGTGGCCGTGCCCCTGGGACGCGAGGGCTTTCCCGTTCCTCGCGCCCGAAGACTGGAAGTCCTACGGAACCGTTCACCGCCTTGCGATGCCCGGTCACCTAGGTGCAGCAACCCACTGGACCGAGGGACCAACCACGTTCGAGTTCGCCATCGATGGCCCCAAAGCTACCATCACCCAGGACGGCAAACGCCTCGCCGAGACCGCCCTCTCCAACTCGATCCTGCTCCGCCTGAAGGGGGGCGAGAAGCTCGCCGATGCACACTGGGGAACGGGCATCTACGGGAGCTTCAACGGCCGTACAATTGAGGGCTCGATAAACACGCCGTAACGTCAAGCGACGCGCGCAAAAGCTCGTGCCGTTCTTGCAGGCGCAGTGCTTCGCTTTAGATTCCACATACTATGGCAACCCCGCAACCATCCCCCAAGGCCGGTATCAAGAGCCGGTTCATTCGCATCATCCTGCTGGTCTACGTCGCGACCGGCGTGTTAGCCTTCGGCGTCTTCATGCTCGTCCTTAACCGGATCACAGAGCGGCTGGGACGAGACTTTGCGAAACAATATGTCCTCCGTGAGAAAGGGCGGATCCTGACGCCGATCGAACGTGAGGTGGCCCTGTGCTTGAAGATGGTTGACACGCCGCTGCTCCAGGAGTGGTGTCGTGACGACGGTGAAGACGGTGACCCGGACCTTCGTGAACGCGCACTCACAGAGCTGGAGAGCTTCCGGCGACACTTCCAGGGCCGAAGCTATTTTTTCGTCCCCGATCGATCAAAACGATTCTACTTCAACGACGACACCAAAGACCGCGAACGTGGCGAGGTCGCCTACGTTCTGGACGAGAACAGCGCGAAGGACGGATGGTACTTCAGCACCCTTTCTGCTGTAGACACACTGGATCTGAACGTTGACTACGACGAAAAGCTGGAGGTGACGAAAGTCTGGATCAATACCGTCGTCAGAGACGGCGACGATAGGCTCGGCGTTGCCGGAACAGGCTTGGCCTTGGACGCGTTTATCTCCCGTATCCTGTCCGAGCGCACTCCGGGCGTCGAGACGATCCTCGTCGACCGGGTCGGGGCAATCCAGGCCCACCGCAACAAGGCCTACATTGACCAGAACACATTGACGAAAGCCGAGGGGAACAGGAGTACGATCTTCAAGCTCCTGGACCGGGGTGACGAGTCAGCCCGGCTTCAAGCAGCGCTTGCGCGCCTCGAGGAAGCTCCGGAAGAGGTCGCTCTGCTTCCTGTGACCATGGAGGGCGTCACCTGCCTGTCCGCTGTCGCCTATGTGCCTGAGATCGAGTGGTATGTCATCGTTTCAGTCGACCTCAGTCAGGCCCTTGGATTCCGCCAATTTGCGCCGCTCGCGTTGCTACTCGGGCTCTCCCTTCTTCTCCTGGTCGTGTCCGTGACCGTACTCCTCAACCGCCTCGTGCTGACCCCGCTGGCAACTCTCACCAGTTCGGTGCGGACAATCGAGCCCGGCAACTACAAGCCCCTCACACGCGTCGAGCGCAACGATGAAATCGGCGAACTGGCGGAGTCGTTCAATGCGATGACCGCCACGATCGGCGACTATACCGAGAGACTCCGTCACTCTCACGACCAGTTGGAGGAACGAGTCAGTGAGCGAACGGCGGCTCTCGAACAGGAAGTGTCGGATCGGAAGCGGGCAGAGCAGGAAGCACTGGACGCAAACCGAGCGAAGAGCGACTTCCTCGCGAACATGAGTCATGAAATCCGGACGCCGATGAACGGCGTGATCGGGATGACGGAGTTGTTGTTGCGGACAGACCTGGATCGCCGACAAAGCGACTTCGCCCAGACCATCCGGCATTCCGCCCAGGCGCTGCTCATCCTCCTCAATGATGTGCTCGACTTCTCCAAGATCGAAGCCGGCAAACTCACCGTTGAGTCAGTCCCTATGGACCTGCGCTCGATCGTGGAAGAGACGGCCCAGTTGCTCGCGACCAGCTCGGCCGGGAAAGGGCTTGAGGTCATCGTCCGGTACCTCCCGGATGTCCCATCACAATTCCTCGGGGATCCTGTCCGCTTCCGCCAGGTGTTGAGCAACCTCGCCGGCAATGCCGTGAAATTCACGGAACACGGGCATGTGATGATTGACGTTGGCTGTAAACACGCCGATGCCGAAACAGCTGAACTGCATGTAAGGGTGACCGACACAGGCATTGGCATCCCGGCTGAACAGCAGAAGACAATCTTCGAGAAGTTCCGCCAGGCCGACGGATCGACCACCCGCCGTTTCGGGGGAACGGGCCTCGGCCTCTCCATCAGCAAGCAGCTGATCGAGATCATGGGCGGCCGGATCTGGCTGGAGAGTGAGCCCGAAGTCGGGTCAACCTTCCATTTTGAGCTGACACTGCCGATGTGCCAAAGTGATCTTCTACCTGACATGGGCGACGGCAAAGGCGAGGCGCTGAACGCCGAGAGCGGAAGCGCACTGAATGGGGCACACGTTCTGATCGTCGACGACAACCAGACGAATCGCAGCATCCTCCGTGAGTACATGAACAGCTGGAACGTGGCCTGTGAAGAGGCCGATTCCGGAGACGCCGCACTGAGCACGCTGCAGGGGGCCGCCGACCGGGGGAAGCCATTCGATATCGTGCTCCTCGACTACCTCATGCCGGGTATGGACGGGAAAGAACTGGCTCAACACGTCAAATCCAGTCCGGAACTGCGGGATACGGCCCTGATCATGCTCTCATCCGGAGCAGCCGGAGCCCAGGATCTACAGGATTTTGCCGAGACGGGCATCGTCACATACCTGCCGAAACCGATCCGCTCGTCTCTGCTCCTGAGAGCCCTTCTCACCGTGTGGGCCGAGTCGCAGCAGGGCGACGATGCCCGGGAGCAACCGCCACAGCCCGCCAGGAAACCCCCTGAACTCCCGCAGCTCGACGTCCACATCCTGCTTGCAGAGGACAACCCGATCAATCAGACGGTTGCCGCTGGGGTCTTGGAATCCTTCGGATGCACAGTCGATGTCGCCGGAGATGGACAGGAAGCCATCGAGCGGCTGCGGGAAGGCGCATATGACTTGGTTTTCATGGACTGCCAGATGCCGGTGTTGGACGGGTTCGAGGCGACCCGGCGGATCCGAGCGGAGCAGATCGGGGGCCCCCATGTACCGATCGTTGCCGTAACCGCCGAAGCCCTGGCGGGAGCCCGAGACAAATGCCTTCAGGCTGGCATGGATGATTACGTGGCAAAACCCCTCAGCCTGGACGCAATCCGACGCGTCCTGGAGGAGGTGTGCGACGTAGAGGCCCAGGGACCAAACAACGAGGTCGCAGTGCCGACATCACCGGTGTTCGACACGGACCGGATCATCGGCGTATGCGGGGGACGCGTCGAGCTGATTGAGAAGTTCACCGAGGCCTTTGTCGAGTTCGCCCCGGAGCAGTACACTGATGTGGAAGAGGCAACAAACGCCGGCGATGCCCAGGCCATCATGCGCACGGCGCACAAGCTCAAAGGCGCTGCGGCAAACATCGGGGGGGACGCGGTCACCACAGTTGCTGCGGAGATGGAGGCACACGCAGAAGCGGGAGACGTGACCGCCTGTAAGGAAAGCCTCTCCTCCCTGAAGCAAGCGTTTGAGGAGCTGTTGCGAGCAATTCGAGAAACCGATTGGGAGGCACTAATCGTGCCTGAACAATAAGAGGACAAGACAGTGAAAGTATTGGTCGCGGATGATGATCGGATTACTCGTCTGATGCTGTCGACGCTCCTTGGGGAGTGGGGTTACGACATCACTGAAGCCGCCGATGGCAACGAAGCCCTGGCCGTGTTGACCAGCGCTGACGCCCCGAAGCTCGCCATTCTTGACTGGATCATGCCTGGAATGAACGGTATCGATGTGTGCCGCGAGATCAGGAAGAAGGAGGAAGGCCGGGGAGCCTACCTCATTCTGCTGACCATGAAGCGCACCGAGCGGGGAGATATCGTGGAGGGGCTTGATTCCGGCGCTGACGACTACATGACCAAACCGTTCGACCCGGAAGAACTGCGGGCCAGAATCCACGTTGGGCAGCGCTGCATCGACCTGCAGCAGGCACTCGCGGAGCGCGTCGCGGAACTCCAGCAGGCCCTCGCGGAGGTCAGACAGCTAAGCGGACTCCTCCCCATCTGCTCGGGCTGCAAGAAGATCCGGGACGACAAAGGGTACTGGCAACAGGTCGAGTCCTACGTCACCAAGCATACGGGCGTTCAGTTTTCACATGGCCTCTGCCCCGACTGCTTCACCAGTGTTTACCCGGAGTTTGATCTGAGCGAACTGGAAAAAGAAGAATCGTGAACCACCGATTCCTGAGCTTCTTCCCCGTGCTGACGCTCATGCTGGCCGCCGCCACCATCGGCGCTGACGCTGACGAACACCGCGTTCCTCGCGCCTCCCTGCCGCTCATGAACTCCGCCCCAGCCATCGACGGCGACATCAGCGAGAGCGAATGGGCCCGTGCCATCCGCATGGAACGGTTCTGCGGAGTTCGCAGCCCCGTGCTGACCGGTGGGAAAGCCAGTTTCTGGATCGGCTGTGATGGAACCAGGATCTACGTTGCGGTCAAGAGCGAAACACCCCCGGGTGGACAACTTCTCAATGGTGTCGAACCGGCCCCACAGGGTGGTGATGCCCGGGTGTGGTTGGACGACTCCATCGAGCTTGTTTTCGACCCGCTTCGTACCGCCCCCGAAAGTCGCCGGCGCCTCTACCATGCCATCATCAACGCCCAGGGCGCAATCTACGACCAGCGCCATGCCACAAAGGGCGGCGGCGAAGCCTGGCGTGGTCGTTGGGAGACGGCAAGCAAGATCGCGGACGACCGCTGGTGGTTCGAAGCAGCTCTCCCTCTTTCGGACATGGACGTAAAGCCTGCTGACCTCAAACACCCGTTCGGCGTCCGAGTGTGCCGGAACTGGAAGCGATCGGCCGGGCCCGGCCAGAGCGAGTGGAGTTCCGTGGGGGGAGCCTTCCTGTCCGTCGAGACCATGCCCGAAATCACCTGGGACGCCGCCGCTCCTATCGTCCAAACGCGACAGCTGCACGATCCGGAAGGCACGACTCCTCACGTGGTGGTCAGCATCGCCAATCCGGGAGGGACGCCATTGCCGGTCAACGTTGCCCTGCGCATCCACCCCAGGAGTTCTGCCAAGGTCGACCGCGAGGAACGGCTCACGATTCCCGGGAACCAAGCCGTCGTTGTCGACCTCGCCAGCAGCATGGCACTCGGAGATGTGGCGCATACCTGTGTCGAGGTCACCTCACCAGACGCAGGGAAGGTCTACTACCAGCGAGACTTCCGGTGGCAGATGGAGCGAACCGAGCCGTTCTTCACACTCACCACAGAGGGTAAGAAGCACGTCAAACTGGAGTTTGCCCACCTTCCCTACCACGGCGTCATCAAAGCAAAAATCGACATCTCCGGTCTGAAGGAAAAGGCTGGGGTGACCGGTGTCCATCTGGCCCTGCGCCCTAAAGACGGAAGCCCGTTGGCCGAGACCGCCATGCCTCCCCTCAGCGATTTCAAGACTGAGATTGAGTGGTCGATTCCCTCCCTGACTGAAGGCAGCTACGAGCTTGTGGCCTCGATTGATGGCCAAGCCACCGGCCCTGTCATCGCCTCCTTTGTGCGCCATGTGTTCCCGTGGGAGCACAACAAGATCGGCGCCTCCGATCTGCTTGTCCCACCATTTACGCCAATCGAGGTGAAGGGCGCCCGTGTCTCGACGGTCCTCCGCACGCACACGGTCGCCCCCACTGGCCTGTGGCAGCAGGTCAAGAGCCTGGGAGTCGGCCTGCTCAGGGAGCCCATGCGGCTGGACGCCACCGTGGCCGGCAACACGTCCACGGCCATAGGCAAGGGGCTCACATACGACCTGCAGCGAGACACCCGGGCCGTGGCCAACGGCGCCTGGTCCGCCGGCTCCCTCGAGGGCTCTGTCACCACTGACTGGGATGTCGACGGCTCGATGAAGTGGACGCTCCGTCTCGCCCCCACGGACCAGTCGGTTGATTCTCTCACACTCACCATCCCCCTCCAGAATGCTCGCAGCCCACTCATGCACGCCTGTACAGACGGCATTCGCTTCAACTATGCTGGCGTCGTGCCAGAAGGCGATGGCGTGGTCTGGCGGAGCTCCCAGGCAGCCCGAAACTCGATCATCGGCTCCTATGTGCCCTACCTCTGGGTTGGGGCCGAGGAGCGCGGGCTATGCGTCTATGGCGAAAATGATGCCGGCTGGATCACCCATCCGGAGGTCTCTTGTCAGGAACTCGTCCGCCGAGGAGACTCCCTGGATCTCGTCCTCCATCTGATAGCCAAGCCCGGCAGCATCAGCGCCCCCCGGACCATCACCATGGCATTCCAGGCGACCCCCGTGAAGCCGATGCCTAAAGACTGGCGACGATGGACGTTTGGGGCCTGGCGAGCGGCCGGCATCCCCGGAGTTCGACATGTCGCCTTCATGGGATCCTGCTGGTATTGGGGCACCGAGACGCCGTGCCTCGACTGGTACCCACGTGGACAGGACTGGACGTACTTCCACAAGCTTGCGGAAACACGTCGAACCGGGGAAGTCGACAAGGCGTTCATCGAGGAATGGCTCAAGGGATTCGAGCACATCTACGCATCAGCCAAAACGCCCGAAAAACGGAAGCACCTCGAGAAGATCTTCCGCAACCACACCAATGCGGCGTTCCACACGATGAAGGGACGCCCAAAGACGCTCAACATCTACACAAACGGACGGGGCGTCCGCTTTGACACACCTGAAGGACAGACCTTTCTCGACGAGTGGCACCGCGACGCCTACAGCAAGCGGGATTGGCCACCGCGCGGAGGAGCTGCCTACGACCTGGATCCAGTGGCCAGTTTCCGCGACTATGCCATGTCCCACTTCAGGACAATGGCCGAGATCATGGTCGACTCCTTCTACTGGGATGACCTCTTCTTCCAGTCCAATTTCGACACGATCGGGACTCCCGCCTACGTCCTCCCTTCCGGACACATTCAGCCGTCCATGGGGCTCTATAACATGCGTGAATGGGTTCACCGCACTGCGCGCATGCAGTTGGAGATGGGCAAGCCCGTCCGAAACATCATTCATATGACCAATACCGCGATCACTCCCGTGTTGGCCTTTGCCCAAATGAACTACACCTGGGAAGACAAAGGCGGGGCCGCCGACTTCCAGGACCGCTTCGACCGCGACTACACCCGCGCCGAGTCCATCGGGCTGCAACAGGGCAATGTCCCCTTCGCTCTCTGGCTGGTCCACACCAAGGACAAGGCCCAGGCTAGATGGGTGGAACGCACCGGCACCGGCTGCATGCTTGTACACGAGATCAAGACCAGCGGTGGAGGAGAGACGTTCTGGGGCATATTCCGCCTGATGATGGAATACGGGTACGGACTGCCCGAAGTGAAGGTCTCGCAGTATTGGAAGAAGGACCATCCGGCGGCACTTGCCGGGTCCGATGCGGTTTCATTGGTCATGAGCAAACCCGGAAGCGCTCTGATCCTGGTCTGTGATTACGGCAACGGGGGGGACCTCAAGCTCACGCTCGATCAAGGCGCCCTCGGTCTCGAAGGGACACTTGCCGCCACCGACCGCGAAACAAACAGCCGGCTCCGGGTCACCCCGAACGGCACCGTTCAGTTCCCGCTGAAGAAGCACGACTTCAAGCTCGTCCTGGTAGAAGCCAACACACCCTGACCAATGGGAGCGGGACACGGCGCTGCTCAGAGGACCTCCTGTAGGCCGGTTATCCGTAACCGGTGCCTCCGGAACGGTCGAGGAAGACAGCCGGTCGGGACGACCGGAGCTCCAAGCACGTCCACACAAGGGGCTCAGCGCAGTCGGCGCCTTTTCCCAGCTCCACGGCATGACGATCACCTTAGAGACGTGGTACACTATATGGATCTGAGACGCACCCAGAGATAAAGTCGCTCGCTTGGAGCAAGAGGACACACATGAGCAGACAACTGGCCCTCGACACCATCCATCTCAAGCCGACAGAACGCCTTGCCCACACGGAATACAGCCTGAATTACCACAAGGAGTACGTGAAGGAGAAGACCGGCCAGGAGGCAGGCCACCCCGATGCGACCCGATCGCTCTACGAGCAGTGGGCCATCGATTTCTCCTTCGGTGTGAACGATGGGCTGCACGGCAACTGGGGCGCTCTCGGCCGCGCCACCAATATGGGCCATGCCGTCTATGCCGCGGACGGCAGCGACTTGCGTCAGCCCCACGAGAGCCCCTTCAAGGACCCCGAGGACGTTTGGGCCTTTGACCCGGCTGCCGAATACGGATTGCCTGACATGGATGAGCAGGTGGCCGCCTACGAGAAGGCGTTCCAAGACACAAAAGCGGCGTTCCCGGACCAGCTGAGCACGGGTGGATACTACAAGAGTACGGTCTCCGGAGCAATCGCCGCGTTCGGTTGGGACATGCTCCTGATGGCCTGTGCGGATCGTGACAAAATGTCAGAGGTCTTCATCCGCTTCCGTGAGTTTACCCAGCATCACATGAATGCCTGGGCCCAGACCAGCGCCGAAGTCATCATCCAGCACGACGACTTCGTCTGGACCGAGGGCGCCTTTATGCATCCCGACATCTACCGGGAGGTGATCATCCCGGGATTCGCTGAGCTCTGGAAACCCCTCAAGGCTGCGGGAAAAACCATCATCTTCTGCTCCGATGGCAATTTCATGGAGTTCGCTGAGGACATCGCCAAGGCCGGGGCGGATGGGTTCATCTTCGAGCCAATGGTGGAGTTTGGTTTCATGGTCGAACGCTTCGGCAAATCCCACTGCCTGGTCGGCAGTGCCGTCGACTGCACGGACATGGCGTTCCACCCCTGGGAAACCGTCAAGGACTCGATGGACAAGACGCTTGATCTGGCACAGCAGTGCAAGGGCCTCATCTGGGCGGTAGGGAATCACATCCCCGCCAACGTCTCGTCCGAAATGATGGATCTCTACATCGACTACTTCCTCGCCAACTGCAGGCGGTAAGCCGGCAACGTGGAGCCCGGCATGTTCTGCGGAGATGATGATCGGCTTCCTGAGCACTGAGCCGAGCTTGCGAGACGGCCGAAGGCAACGTGCGTCCGCATACCAGCCCAGGGCACAGCGCAGCGACGCCCTGGGTGTGGAGATTAGAA
>Ga0209045_1001118_pt1 | contig 26405 bp, 25 predicted proteins | sample SaaInlLV_10m_DNA_4_FD_184664 | JGI IMG/M metagenome (GOLD analysis project Ga0209045, IMG submission 184664) | Marine microbial communities from expanding oxygen minimum zones in the Saanich Inlet - Saanich Inlet SI072_LV_200m_DNA (SPAdes) (version 2) | ecosystem: Environmental > Aquatic >...
TTTCAATGTTGTTCCTATTTTTATTTTCAGGTGCTTCCCCCAGGGCATTATCTATCTCGATTATTTCCTTTGAGGTAAATTTAGATGGTTTTTCAGGTGGATGGGTATTCCCTTTAACTTTTGTACCAAATCCCGGACGTCTGATATTCACATATCCCGCATCGTTTTTAACATAGATGCCTTTTCCCCCCTGGAAAAGTACAGTCAACAAAGAGCCCTGTAGGATACCGGCATACATCGAACCACGAATACCAATGGTGCCTGATGATGTGTGAGTTTTAAAATTATTAGGTGCAATGCGAGTAATAGCACCTCCCATAATCCTGAAACTCCCTTCATGGATTTTGGTTTCCATAACAGATTTGGCGTCACCGGGCTTCCATGCATATTTTGTGATTTCCATTTGAGTATTTCGGCCCAGAGTTATTAGGGTATTGTCTTTAAACATGAGCTGGATTCGGCCCTGGTTTGTTTTAATGGTGTCATGCAGAAAAATTGGCGCTTTTAAAAAAAGGTTTCTTGAATTTGAATCCATGCCCCTTGCTGTGACGTTTCCACGGATTGTAATCACTTTTCCAACCGGTTGTTCTTGATCGGCAAAAACCAGATTTATAGGCACTATCATAAAGGTGAAACAAAGGATTGTGACCATCCAGAATTTAAATTGAGTCAATTTCATTTTGCGACCTTTAAAAATTATAAATCAGTGATAATTGTAAAAGGTTCATATTATATTCGTATAAGTCAATATTTGAATAGGAACGGGTGTGTTGATAATTTAAATGGAATAGAACACTTTGGTTTGATTTTAAGGAGTGCCATATTTTTTTTTCAAGGCTGGCCCCAATGAAATTTTGTTGATCTTTTCTATCTTTATTAAAGAGGGTCGCAGGATCATCATAACGGGAAAAAAGAGTTTTGTAATAAATAGATCCTGTCAGTCCAAAGGGCAATTTCCGGCTAATGGACACGCCTGGAATGTATTTTTGGTAGCTGAATTCATTGTCCGTGGCATTCTCATTTTCCGCTGTAAACCCAAGATTAAACCAGTTGTTTTTAAAATAAAAATTCATATTAAAGGTTAAGGATAAATTATTGGAATCCCGTTGGGGCACTGCCTCAAATTTCTTTTTTTCGTATTTTAATCCAGCACCTGTTGTAAAAAAGGAATTGAAGACATGATCAAATTTGGTTGTAAAACCGACACTGTTCATATACCGGATATCTCCCAGATCAATCTGGTTAAATAAAAATCTGAGGCCAAACTTATTTTTATCCAATATCAACTCCGGGCCGGTCAGCCCACCAAAATACAGGATATCAAGCGCACTGATATCATTATAAATTGCATTATACGCGATTACATTTGTTTTCCAGGCATAATTTGAAAAAAAAGGTTGATAACTATGATTAAGTTCAAGATTGGTATTATAGATCCAATCCCTGGTTTTTATAGAAGATGGCCCTGTTAGGATAACATCTCCGATGATGGTTTTGATCTTATCGGCAGATGGGGATGCCCAGACATTATTATTCAACTCGACACCCATAATAAGTCTGCCGGATAAAAAATGGGTTTTTTCAGTTTTTTCCATGTAAGTTAAAAATTTTTGAATATTGTTTCTTACTGTGTCGGGCGGGTTGGTCATTAATACTTCATTACAGTATTTTCGGGCAATATTATATGCTCCAAGTTTTTGAAATGCCCTGGCAATTTCTAATCTGATACGATGTTCATGAGGAGAGATGATTAAAATTCTTTCAAAAGCCATGATGGCCATTTCATAATTTTTTGTCTCAAAAGCAGATCTGCCCAGATAGAAGTTTAATTCAATATTTTGAGGATAATGTTCAATGGCTTCTAAAAGTATTTCGTAGGATTGCTCAAATTGTCCGGATTTGAAAAATTCGATTCCCTTGGACAAGTCATTCTCTTTACTCACAGGAGGTGACGCGCCCAAAGCATAACAACAGTGTAAACAGATCAGAACAGATATAATTATAGGTTTCATTTTTTCATAAATTACCAAGCATAGTAAGTAAATTGAAAAATGACTAATTGTGAGATAGCAAGACCTAAGGAATAAGTCAATATAGTTTTAAATTAAGGATAAAAGAGGAGTTAGTTAATACCTGACCGAAAACCCGTGTTTGGATGAAAAGTTGCACATATGCGAGGCGTAAGAACATCTGCAACCGGAGTGTACTTGTAGTACATGAGGATTGCAAAAGTTTGAAGCAACGAAGTAGATGGGTGAGCTTTCGTTCAAACACTAGTTATATAAAAATATATCTTATGACATTGTTTATACAAGCATACTTTTGTATTTTAAAAGTTCAGGAGGATAGAAAATCAAGTGTTTCCTATATTATTTATTGGGCTTTTTGGGGTTTATAGGAACATAATGGCTCCTGAGCCAGATAACTGCCCGTTGCCTCATAGGCCCGAGCCCGGCACCCGGCGCAAACCTGTTTAAATTCACAGATGCCGCATTTGCCTTCAAGATTATTAAAATCTCTCAAGGTATTGAAAACCTGGGAGTTTTCCCAGACATCCTTAAAGCTCTTTTTGGTGATATCTCCACATTCCACATCAAGGAAACCACATGTCTGCACTCTTCCCACATGAGAAATAAAACAAAATCCCGTTCCTGCAAGACATCCTCTTGTGACTGCATCCAGGCCATGGGACTCAAATGTTACTTTTTTGCCGTCTTTTTTGGCTCGTTGCCGTAAAATTCTATAATAATGTGGTGCACAGGTTGCTTTAAGCTGGAGGCTTGTTTTTTGACTTTGGTCATAAAACCAGTTTAAGGTTTCTTCATATTCTCTTGCATTGATTTCAGTGTCCACAATATATTTTCCACGCCCTGTTGGAACAAGAAGAAAAATATGATGGGCAACGGCTCCTAAATTTTCTGCAAGCTTTAAGATTTTCGGTATTTGATCCAGATTAGTTTTTGTTATAGTGGTGTTGATTTGAAATTCAATGCCGGCTTGTTTGATTATCTCAATGCCCTGGATGGATTTTTCAAAGGCATTTTTTATTCCTCTGAAAGCATCATGGGTTTCAGCAGTTGAACCATCAAGACTGATGCTGATTCTTTTTATGCCTGAATCTTTCATCTTCTGGGCAACATCATGGGTGATCAATGTTCCATTGGGCGCCATCACCATGCGTAGCCCTAATTTTGTTCCAAATGCTGCAATATCAAAAATATCATCCCTTAAAAGCGGCTCTCCTCCTGTTAGAATTATAATAGGCTCTCCAACTTCTTTAATCTGTTTTAATAAATTAAAAGCAGCCTGGGTATCAAGTTCATTCTCATAGGGATGGTCTTCTGCTGTTGCCCTGCAATGCTTGCAGGCAAGGTTGCACCTTCTTGTGGTTTCCCAGGCGACCAGACGAAGGGTATTGGGCTGGCTGTTACGGCTCTGTCCATGGGGATGGTTCATTATTTATTTAACTCCCTTGCAACTTCAATCGCGGAATAGGTCAGGATTATATCGGCTCCAGCACGTTTTATGGATAAAAGGGTTTCCATAATGAGTTCTTTTGCATTGACCCAACCCATCATTTCTCCGGCTTTCATAATTGAATACTCCCCACTGACATTATATGCAGCAATGGGAAGATCGATTTCTGTTTTCAATCGATAGATAATATCAAGATAAGCAAGCGCCGGTTTTACCATGATGATATCCGCACCTTCCTCAATATCCATTGTGGCTTCCCGGATAGCCTCCATGGAATTTGCAGGATCCATTTGGTAGGTTTTTCTGTCACCAAACTGGGGTGCCGATTCAGCAGCCTGTCTGAATGGGCCATAAAATGCCGAGCTATATTTGACGGCATAGGACATCACTGGAATGTGTGAGAATCCTTCTTCATCAAGGGTTTGTCTGATTTCACCTATTCTTCCGTCCATCATATCCGAAGGAGCTACCATATCTGCACCAGCCTTAGCATGTGAAAGAGCGGTTTTTGCAAGAAGATCAAGTGATGCATCATTTTCAATAATACCATTTTCTACAACCCCGCAATGGCCATGATCCATATACGCACAAAGACAGACATCGGTAATAATTGAAAGTTCAGGAACTTTTTCTTTCACTTCTCTAAGTGTTTTTTGTACAATGGCGTCAGAAGCATAGGCCCTTGTTGCCAAAGGATCTTTTTTGTCAGGGATGCCGAATAAAATAATGGCCGGAACACCAGCATCATGGGCTTGTTTTGCTTTTTTGACAATATGGTCACATGAGAGTTGGAAATGCCCGGGCATGGATTCAATGGGCTTTTTTACATCTTTTCCCTCTATAGCAAATAAAGGAAGAATTAAATCATCACAGGAAAGTTTTGTTTCCCTTATCATTCTTCTAAAATTATCGGTTGCCCTTAATCTACGTCCACGGAAATCTGGAAAAAGCATTATGAATTCTCCTTTTTGATTTCATCATCAGTCAGGTAACATGCTGGATCACTATCCCAGGGATCATCGGCAACAGACTCAGCACGAGCCCTGAAGTTTCCGCCGCAGATATCAAGCCATCTGCATTGGGAGCATCTACCTTTTACATATTTTTTCTTTTCTTTGAGCTTCATTAAAAATTCATTGTCAACGTTGGTCCAGATCTCGGAAAAGGGTTTGTCTTTGACGTTACCCAGGCTTTTTTCCCGCCAGAACTGATCCGGGTGGACTTCACCATCCCAGGAGATGCATCCAATTCCACGGCCGGAATTATTGCCTTCATTCATTTCAAGCAATTCAAGAACCTCAGCCGCTCTTTCAGGATCTTCGTCAAGTAACCTTTGGTATACATAAGGGCCGTCAGCATGATTGTCCACTGTTAAAACTTCTTTTGGTAAATTCCTATCATGAAGATCTTTTGTCCTGTCCATGATAAGATCAAGAACTTTGCGAGTTTCCTCATGGGAAAGGTCTTCTTTGGCAATTTCTGATCCCCTGCCTGAATAAACAAGGTGGTAAAAGCAGGCTCTGGGGATATTTTTTTCTTCAAGTAGATCAAAAATTCCAGGGATGTCTTTTACATTCCTTTTGTTAATGGTAAACCGCAAACCGACTTTGATGCCGACTTGCTGGCAGTTCTCAATGGCGGCCATGACTTTTTTAAAAGATCCTTTAACACCTCGGAATTTATCATGGGTTTCTTCCAGGCCGTCAAGACTGATCCCCACGTAGGAAAGCCCGATCTCTTTTAAAATTTTTGCCTTTTCTTTGGTTATCAGGGTCCCATTAGTGGAAATAACAGCTCTCATACCCTTGCTGACGGCATATTGTGCATATTCGACAAGTCTTGGATGCACAGTGGGCTCTCCACCTGAAAATAAAAGAACGGGTACACCAAATTCGGCCAGATCATCAATCATGGTTATACTTTGTTCATGATTAAGCTCATTGTCATAGGAAATATCTTCTGATCTGGCATAGCAATGAACACATTTAAGATTACAGCGTCTTGTCATATTCCAGACGACAACGGGTTTTTTATCTTTTGAAAATTGCAAAAGATGTGAGGGCAGTTGCCCTGATTCTCTTGAATATCTTAATGCATCTGATGGTTCTACTGTTGCGCAATAAAGTTTTGAGATTCCAATCATGTTATTTCTTTCCTGATAAGATCGTTAAGATAGGTTTCATTGTCTATCAAGGCATTTTTTGACAGGAAAAATCTATCTTTTCCTGTTTTTTCACGAATTAGATTAAAGCCGTCATAATAATTATCATAAATTTTTGATAATATTTCTTGATTTGTTGCATTATGGTTGATGAATTGTTCAATTAAAAAATCAATTGCATCTTCTTCAAAGATAATATTCAAGTTATAATTTTTTAATACTTCAATTTCAATTTCTTTGATTGAATCATGGACTTTTTTAATTTTGTTTAAGGCATCTTCAATTTCCATGACATTGTTACAAAAATAAAGCGCTGTCATATCACACCGGATTTGTGAAAGTGTAAGTCCATGACGTATGGAAAATATTTTTTTGTTATCATTAATATATTTTGAAATATAATCTTTATAGTTAAGGAGCGCTTTTTCATAAATATTTTCCCATTTTAAAGCATTCTTTTTTGCTAAAAAATCTATAAGACAGCCTTTGGGATCTTCTAAAATTTTTTTTGTAACAGTGAATTTTAAAAGATCATGGGATGGAAGTTTTTCTTCAAAATCAAGCAAAGCTTCTTCAATCGCACTGACAAGTCCACGAGCCCCTGTGTTTTCTTCATATGCTCTTTTTGCTATGATTTTTAAGGCCTCATCAGTAAAAATAATTTTTATATCATAGGCGTTAAAGTCAAGCCTTTTACTCAAAATAACTGGATTGTTGGGCATTTTTAAAATAGAATAAAGGTCTTCTTGGGTAAGGGTATCAAGAATACATCTAACAGGAAGCCTTCCAATAAATTCAGATTCAAATCCAAAGTTAACAAGGTCTTCAGCTTTGGTCAGTTTTAACAATTCATTTTCTTTTTTGGATTGTACAAGTTTTGAGCCAAACCCGATGTTTTGTCTAGATAATCGTCTCCTGATGACATTCGAAAGCTCTGAAAATGCGCCACTGACGATGAAAAGAATATTAGACGTATTTACAATCTGTTTTGCCCTTTTTCCTGTTTTCTGAAAGGATTCCAATTCCTGCATCATGGAAACTGGATCATGGGGAACTTTTAAATTAACATCTGTTTCTTCCATGGGTTTTAAAAGAGCTCTCTGAACCCCTGTTCGAGAAACCTGAGCACCAATTACACTTGGGCTTGAAGCAATTTTATCAATCTCATCAATATAGATAATTCCGCATTCGGCAAGCTGAATATCATCGTTGGCTTCCTTTACCAGGTCCCGGATCAAATCTTCTACATCCCCACCAACATAGCCGGTTTCAGAAAATTTTGTGGCATCAGCCTTTACAAAAGGGACTCCGATTTTTTTTGCAATGAGCTTGATTAGATATGTCTTGCCAATTCCCGTAGGGCCTAACATCAGAATGTTTGATTTAATATTTCCGGTGATTTTGGACAACCCATTCCCCATGGTTTGAGAATGCCTGATCCGGTTAAAATGGGTGCATATTTTTGTTGATAGAACTGATTTTGCTTTAATTTGTTTTACAACATACTGATCAAGATACGCAATAAGTTCACTGGGTTTGATATTAAAATTAATAAGACTTTTATTTTTTTTTAAAAAAGGTTTTCCAGAAAACGTTTCCTGTTGGGGAAGAACTGAAGGGGTAATGATTTTAACATTGCCGCCAAATTTTTTATTTAAAAATTCACCCAGTTCTTTTTCAATTTTTTTCGGATCATGTGGGATGTTATTTTTTTCTTTCTTCATAATACTGTAATATAAACAAGGTTAGGAATAATTCAAGATTGATCTGGTTTCTTTAGAGTTTTTTCTTCATATATAAAATTAAAAAAGCCACGAACAATAATTGCCCGTGGCTTGCAAATTTTTGGTGCCGAAGGGGAGATTTGAACTCCCACGGGTCTCCCCACACGCCCCTCAAGCGTGCGTGTCTACCAATTCCACCACTTCGGCATTGAGTCTTTTTATGAAACTATTGAAAAATAAGCCTTGAAAGGTAAAGAGTAAACCGGCCATTTAAATTCCATTATATCTCACATCTTATTTACTGGTCTGTTCAGCAGGTATTGAGGTTTTGGTCATAACTGATGAATCAGCCCGATGACCCGACATATAAGCCAGGCTCAATGAGGTTACCATGAAAAGGATGGCAACACCCGTGGTTATTTTTGTTAGTATGGTTGCAGGACCGCCGGCACCAAAAAGGGTCTGGCCTGCTCCACCACCAAGAGAAACGCCCATTTCAGCACCTTTACCGCTTTGAAGCAATACGATCAAAATCAACAAGATGCAGCATGTAACATGTAATGTGAGAACTAAAGTAGTCATATTATTTATATTTTATAATTTTAATAAAGTTATTTGCATCAAGGCTTGCTCCCCCAACAAGAGCTCCATCAACATCCTTAATACTCATTAAGTCTTTTGCATTCTCAGGTTTGACTGAACCACCATACAATATTCGTGTTGTATGGGCAAGATTGCTTGAAAATAAATTTTCAAGCAAAGAACGCAAGTATTGATGAACTTGTCCGACCTGGTCAACACTGGCAGTCTTTCCAGTACCGATGGCCCATACTGGTTCATACGCTAAAACCAGCTGTGCAAGCTCATCTGGACCAAAGCCTTTTAACCCATCCGACACCTGTTTGTCAAGTACTGAGAAAGTTTTTTCTTCATCTCTTTGAGTTTCCGACTCTCCAATGCAGAGAATAGGTTTCAACCCTTCTTCAATTGCAGATTTGATTTTTCTGCATACAGATGTATCAGTTTCTTCAAAATAAAGTCTTCTTTCGGAATGTCCGATGATGACATATTCTGCTCCGGCAGCCTTAATCATCGCAGCTGATACTTCTCCGGTGAAAGCCCCCTGTTTTTCAAAATAGAGATTTTGAGCCCCAATCTTAATTCTGGTACCCTCAATTGATGCTGCAACCAATGGCAGCGAAAGAAAGGTGGGGGCTATCATGACTTCCACATCTTGAATTTTTGAACAAAGACGGGATAAAGTTAAGGCTGTCTCTACAGCTTCAGGGCCTGTTTTATACATTTTCCAGTTACCTGCAATTAATGGGGTCCTGCTCATTTTTCGGCCTCCGATTAAATTATAAAGATTTTCCCACCATGACAGCAAGATCAATCATTCTATTGGAATAACCAGCCTCATTATCATACCATGAATAAATTTTTACCATATTGCCGTTAATTACATCCGTGCATCCTGCATCAACAATTGAGGACAGAGGATTAGAGTTGAAATCTATCGACACAAGAGGGATGTCACAAAATCCTAATATGCCTGTAAGGTTTTCATTGGATGCTTTTTCCAGAGCCGTATTCACTTGTTTTTTCTCAAGGCCGCCTTTTTGGGTCACCACAACTAAATCAACCAGAGACACATTTGGTGTTGGCACGCGGACAGATATGCCATTTAGTTTTCCTTCAAGTTCAGGGAGCACTAGTGATACAGCTTTTGCAGCACCCGTACTCGTTGGGATCATTGAGAGACCGGCAGCCCGGGCTCTTCTTAAATCTTTATGGGGAAAATCAAGAATACGCTGATCACCTGTATAAGAGTGAATGGTTGTCATCATTCCGCTTACAATCCCAAAATTTTCAAGCAAAACTTTTGCAACCGGGGCAAGACAATTAGTTGTGCAGGAGGCATTTGAAATAATGTTATGGGAAGCAGGGTCATATAAATCATGGTTTACACCCATCACAATAGTAATGTCTGGATTGTTGGCAGGTGCTGAAATAAGAACTTTTTTTGCCCCTCCTAAAAAATGTTTAGAAGCTCCTTCACGATCTCTAAAAAAACCTGTGCACTCGCAAACAATATCCACATTGGTATCCATCCAAGGGATTTGTCCCGGATCTTTAAACGCTGTTACATTGATGGTTTTATTATCAACAATAATTGAACTTTTGTTTACAGATACTTTGTTTCCCAAAAGTCCATGAACAGAGTCATATTCGAGGAGATGAGCACAGGTTTTTGTATCAGTCAGGTCATTAATAGCTGTGACTTCCACATCAGGATTCTTTAATGCAGCACGAAAAACCATCCTACCGATTCTGCCAAACCCGTTAATCCCAATTTTAATCGTCATTTCTGATCACCTTTAATAATGTTATTATAATAAAAAGAGTTATGTTCTTTTTGTTCCCTTTAAAATTCCGCTGGCAAGGGATATGCTTTTTTTCCCATGTTCGACAAGAGATAAGGCTAATGATTCCATATCCATTTTAGATCTTGCAGTAACCGCTTTTAAAAGGATAGGCAGGTTAACACCGGAAATAACTTCAACTTTTCCTTCTTCTAAGAAGGAATAGCTTAAGTTTGAAGGCGTTCCGCCAAACATATCCGTCAAAATTATAACACCATTGTCTGATGTGACTTTTGAGATTCCTTTCTTGATTTTTTTTCTCAAGGTGTCAGGATCTTCCTGAATATTAATCGAAACACAAGAAAGATTATCTTGGCTTTTTCCTAATATGAATTCAATTGTTTCAATCAGTGTTTTACCTAAATTTGCATGGGTGACTAATAATATTCCTGTCATATTTGTTTTAAATCCCGGTCAATATCTCTGTGGATCAGCTCGGGATTAAGCCCTTTTTTATTAAGATGTTCAAAAATCCTTCTTGCAATGGTCACACTTCTATGCCGGCCGCCTGTACAACCAATGGCAAAGGTCAGATATGCCTTATTCTCTCTTTTGTATAAAGGGATTAAATAATCAAGAAGGTTTAAATACTTTTCAAGGAAAAGTTTGGTTTCATTATTTGATAATACAAATTGTTTGACAGCCTCAGATTCTCCATCCTGGTTTTTAAGATTTTCTATAAAATAAGGGTTTGATAAGAATCTCATATCCACAACAAGATCAGCATCATTTGGAATGCCGTATTTGAATCCAAAAGAGATAATATTAATTTTTGTTAAACTGATGGATTTATCCCCATCATGAACCAGATCAAGGATTCGGGATTTGAGTTGATGGACATTGTATCCTGTCGTATTGATAATATGATGAGCGGTTTGTTTAATTGGCAACATCATTTTTTTTTCAAGTTTTATATTATCCAAAAGACTTTTTTCATTTGAAACAGGATGTTGTCGTCTGGTCTGGCTAAATCTTTTTAACAAAGTGTCAACATCTGCTTCAAGAAATATGATTTGAACAGATATGCCTAATGCTTCAATTGAGCAGATGCCTGCTGCATAATTTGATATAAAGTTTTTACTCCTCATATCCATTACAAAGGCAAGTCCTTTTATATCAGGGCTCTCTTTTAACGGTAGATCCAAAAATTTTGGCAAAAGTTCCAGGGGCATATTATCGACACAATAAAAGAAAGCATCTTCAAATGCTTGAATGGTTGTTGTTTTTCCAGAACCGGAAAGACCGGTTATGATATATACTTTTTGCATTCTAATACCGTGTGACCTTTAGGTTAAAAGTCTTCATCCTGGTCCATGATGATATCATATATATCATCAACAGATTGGGCGGCGATTAAACCTTTCTTAAATTGATCCATTTTTAAAAGTTTGGAAATTTGAGCTAAAACCTTAAGATGCCCTCCAGTAGAGTTCTCCGGGGTCAATAACAGGAAAAAAATATGGACTGGTTTATTGTCAAGAGATTCATATTCAACCCCTTTGCGGCTAAGCCCGAAACCAACAATAATAGAATGTACTGAGTCAAGCTTGCCATGGGGTATGGCTATTCCACCACCAATACCCGTGCTGCCTAATTGTTCTCTTTCCAGAAGAACAGTGGCAAGTTCCTTTACTGGTACTTTTGTTGTTTTTGAAACTGCCAAGGCAAGTTCATCAATGACGCCTTTTTTGTCTTGGGCGTTAAGGTTTGCAATAATAGATCTTTTACTAAGAAGTTGACTGATTCTCATTTAATACATTATCCTCTGGGCTGGATTAGTCCCAGCTTACCATTATTGTGTTTGTATATGACATTGACCTGCTGGGTCCGGGCATTGTTGAAAACAAAAAAAGATTGTTTGCCTGACCCTAATTCAATTGCCGCATCGTCAATATCCATAGGCTTATAGTCAATTGTTTCAATAATTATCTGGTCTGTGGTCAGGTTGTCTGAAATTCCTTGGGCTAAATCTGTTTGAGTGGAGTCATCTTTAATACTCTGTTTGTTCCCCGACATATGCCGTCGAACTTTCTCTTTATTCTTTTTGATTTGAACTTTTACCTTATCCATCAGGGCATCAATGGATGAATACATATTTTCAGAATTTTCTTTAGCATGAATTTTTAATCTGTCACAAGTCAACGTAATTTCGGCTATATGTCTAATTTTTTCAACCGACAAAACGACATGTGCTTCAGCAGGGCTGTCAAGCATTTTATCAAATTTATCAAGTTTTTTTTTGACGTAGGATTTTAAGGAAATAGAGGTATCAATTTTTTTAAAAGTAACTATTGTTTGCATAAGAACCTCCTTAAAGCTGTTTGCGTTTATTAGAAGGAAGTATGTTGAGTACCTTCCTGTATTTGGCGACAGTTCTCCTGGCTATCTGGATATTGGCGCCCTTAAGAATACTGGACAATTTTTCATCGCTTAAAGGACTTTCATGATCTTCGTTCTCTATCAACAGTCTTATTTTGTCCTTTACACTTGCCGATGCCATTGATTCTCCGCCAGTCCGTTCTATGGATGAGTTAAAAAAGTATTTTAACTCAAAAAGTCCCTGGGGGGTATAAGCATATTTATTAGTTGTCACACGGCTGATTGTGGACTCATGCATCTCAATATCTTCTGCAATATCTTTTAAAATTAGTGGTCTAAGATATGCAATACCGTTCTCAAAAAATTTTTTCTGAAATTTTAAGATACTTTCCATGACAAGATATATTGTTTTCTGGCGCTGGTGTATGCTTTTTATAAGCCAAGATGCAGATTGCATTTTTTCATTAAGATAATTTTTTGTATCCTTTGAAATCTTACGGCCATTGGCAATAGCATCTTTATAAAATCGATTGATTTTTAACTTTGGCAGTCCATCATCATTCATGACAATTTTAAATCCATCCCCATCTTTGTAAACATAAATATCAGGGGTAATATAGGCTGGCTCGTCAGTTGAAAATTTCCTACCGGGTTTGGGTTCAAGATATTGGATGATATTAACGGCTGCTCTGACATCATCTGTCGATATTTTTAAAGCCTTGGCAATTTTTTTACTGTTTCTGTTTTCCAGGTTTTTTAGATGATATTTTATAATTTCAGTGATAATAGGATTGTCAATACCAAGCTGTCGCACCTGAATTAACAAGGTTTCACAAAGGTCTCTTGCACAAATACCAGGTGGATCAAAGGTCTGAAGAACTGAAAGTACATTTTCAACAATTTCTATTTCGGCGCTACAAGCCTGGGCAATTTCTTCAACATCACTGCAAAGATATCCATCTTTGTTCAGATTGCCTATCATCATTATACCAATTTTTTCTTGTTGTTCACTAAGTCCATAAAGCCCCAACTGCCATTGAAGGTGATCCTTAAGGGTCTTTTTCTCCGACGTAAAGGCTTCATAATTTGGTGCTTCTGTATTTTCTGATTCAGTATAGACTCTTCCTGTGGAATTATATTCATTGATATAATTTTCCCAGTCTGTGTCAGTTCTTATTTTTTCTTCAATGGTAACTTCTTTTACGGGTGCTTCTTTTTCAGGCGTTTCGGTTTTACTTTCCAGAGCAGTAATATTTTTGTCAGACAGTTCATCTATTGCTGATTCTTCAAGCGCAGGGTTTTGTTCCATTTCCTGTTGAATCATCTCTGCAAGTTCAAGGCGGGACAACTGAAGCAGTTTTATAGCCTGCTGAAGTTGAGGCGTCATGACAAGTTGCTGCGTTAATATTAGACTTTGTTGTAATCCAAGTTCCATATTATAATTTAAAATTTTCCCCCAAATAGATTTTTTTAGCTATGTCACTTGAAATAATTTTATCAGGATTTCCTGATTCAATAACTTTGCCCTGGCTCATAATATACGCATTATCGCAAACCCCAAGGGTTTCTCTCACATTATGATCTGATATTAAAACGCCAATACCCTTTTTAGTCAACTGATAAATTATTTGCTGGATGTCAATGACGGCTAAAGGATCAATGCCGGCAAAGGGTTCATCTAAAAGAATAAACAAAGGATTCGTGGCAAGGACTCGTGAAATTTCAAGGCGGCGTCTTTCACCCCCTGAGAGAGAATTGGCTTTTTGATTTGCAAGCTTGATGATACCCAGTTCTTTCATCAGATCCATGGCTTTTTGTTTAATATTAGATCCATTTTTGCGTGTGACCTTCAGGTTACGTGTGACCTTCAGGTTACGTGTGACCTTCAGGTTAGGCAACACCTCAAGTATGGCAGTGATATTCTGTTGTACCGTCAGTTTTTTAAAAATGCTTGATTCCTGGGGAAGATAGCCAATTCCTTTTCTGGCCCGGATATACATGGGGTGCCCGGTAATATCTTCTTTATCTATCAGAACTATTCCATTGTCAGGTTTTATCAACCCAACTATCATATAGAACGTTGTTGTTTTCCCTGCACCGTTTGGGCCTAAAAGACCTGTTACCTGCCCTTGTTTCACGATGAGGTTGACATCATTTACGACTTTTTTGCCATCATAGATTTTTACAAGATTTTTAAGTACAAGTTGTATCATTATTGTTTTTTAGTGATATTATCTTCAGGATTAAAAAGTGCTTCAACTCTTTTTGAGCCTTCGCTTTCTACTATGACTTTATCTTGTAGTCTAAAAAAGGTGATTTTTTTACCTGTCACAAAACTTGAACCTGTTATTAGTTTTGGAGATTTGCCTGTAAGAATCAATTTTTCGTCTTTTGTTGTAAAGACCGCTTTGTCGGCAAATGCTTTTCGGTCTCCATCCACGTATTTGACATTTCCCGTTGAAACAATTTTTTTTACATTACTTTGAGCGTCGCTGCCTTTATCTTTATTATCATCAATATAGTAGATTTTAATGGAATCTGCAAAAACGATGGAATCTGCTCTGGTTGCTTTGACATTTCCCATAAACTCGACCATGGATGTGTCCTTTTGAGCAACCATTTTGTCTGATACAATATGCAGGGGAAGTTCTCCTGCCGGGGTTTGGGTTTTTGCCTCAGTTGCTGCTATTTGCCAAAAGAATGTAAAACAAACAAAACTAAGGAAAAATAAAAAACTAAACGCTGGTTTATTGAATATCAAAGTTTTCACTGAAATTTCCCCTGACATGTCCCTTTAAAATTGTTATACTCTCATTTAATTTTGTTATCATTGAATCTGCTTCAATGATGGAATCTTTCTTTTCAAGCCTCACGTGGGTATTAGAATATATTATATGTTCTTTTTTGTTATAATGCAACTTGTCAGTTCTCAGGATAGAAGTATCATGGGTTATAACCACATTGTCTGAAAATACCATGTCATGGGTCTTTGTATTCATAATGCCTTTTTGGGATGTCAAATGAATTTTTTTGTTATCTGTTGTGAAAAAAAATACGGATACATCAATGAGAATTGCCTTGTCTTCATCTTTTAAAAGTGTAGCAGTACTGGCTTTTAATTCCCATTCTTTAACCCCATTTTTTTTTGAAATCTGTTTTATGGCATTTAATTTTAAAGCGGCTTTGGTGTCAATTTTAACGTCATGAAATTTTAGTGGGGCAGTTAAAAATTTATTAAAATAAAAAAAACATATGATGATGATCATCATCATTATCAATAATCCAATCAAAGGGATAGTCAGTTTTTGTTTTAAAGATTTTGTCATGGCAGGTATTGATTCAGGATAGCATCCCATAAATCTTTTGCTTTCAAGATACTTTCACAGATTTCTCTTACAGCTCCATGACCCCCTTTTTGGTTTGTGATAATGTCTGAATGGTCTTTAACTTCCTGACATGCGTCAGGAACACAAAAAGAAATACCAACCCTTTTTATGACAGGAAGATCCATAAGATCATCTCCGGCAAAGGCAATTTGTTCCGGCATTATTCCTGTCTGTGAGATTATCTTGTCAAGGGCTTTTGATTTGTCTTTTATTCCATCAAACAATAGGGTGATGCCAATATTTTCACACCTCAATCCCAAGGCCTTTGATTTGCGGCCGGTAATAATACCCACCCCTATGCCTGAATCCATTAAAAGTCTTATTCCAAATCCGTCCCTTGAATTAAAAGTTTTTATCTGGTCTCCAGAGTCTGAATAGGTGATACCACCATCGGTTAGGACACCATCTACATCTAAAAGCAAGAGTTCAATACTTGCAAGTTTTGTTTTCATAGCATTTATCCAACCGCTTTTTTTATCTTCAAAAGTGTGGATAAAAAATCTTTTATATCATTTAGCGGCAAGGAATTTGGACCGTCACAAAGGGCTTTTTCAGGATCTGGATGAGTTTCAATAAATAACCCGTCTGCTCCTGCGGCAATGGCGGCTTTTGACAGAGTGGGAACAAATTGACGTTCACCGGCAGAAGAGTCTAAGGCACCTCCCGGGAGTTGAACACTGTGTGTGGCATCAAATACTATAGGCACGCCTAAATTCTTAATGATAGGGATTGATCGAAAATCCACAACAAGATTATTATACCCAAAGGACGAACCTCTTTCAGTGATACAAATATTTGTATTACCGGATTCTTTTGCCTTGTTAAGAATATTACGGCATTCTTTTGGGGATAAAAACTGCCCTTTTTTAATGTTGACTGGTTTGCCTGTATTGCAGGCAGCCATTATCAAATCGGTTTGTCTGCATAAAAATGCCGGAATTTGTATGATATCAAGAACTTGGGCTGCCTTTTTAGCTTGATCAGGCAAGTGGATGTCTGAAATAATCGGAATATTTAATTCTTTTTTAATAGTGCCGAGAATGTTTAAACCATCATCAAATCCGGGCCCTCTGAAAGATTGAATGGATGTCCTATTTGCTTTGTCAAAAGAGGCCTTGAAAATAAAAGGAATATCAAGCAGATGTGTAACTTTTTTTAAATGCTCTGCAATCTTATATGTGGTTTCATAGTTTTCTATAACACAGGGGCCTGAAATTAGAAAAAATACAGGTTTGGGTCTGTCCAATAAATCAAAGAAAAAATTATTCATAAAAGAGTCCTAAATATAAGGTTTTGAGGTCAAATTATATTTTGAGACTCAAAAAGTCAAGAATGGAAAATTACTTGATAAGTTCGACTATAGCTGCTATTTTATTCTAATTTTATTTGAGAATATACTAACCTCCTGAAAAAATAGGTATTATTGATGAAAAGAGTTGTCTTTTTAACCCTCGTTCTTATAGTTTTAATCCCGGTTATCTGGATGTTTGTATTTAAATTTGAAGGCAAAAAACCTGTTGTTGATATGACACTGCCGTCTTTATATTTGAAAAAAACTTATGAGATATCTCTTAAAGTATCAGACCATAAAACGGGTCTGCGTAAAATAATGGTATCTATCATGCAGCAGGGAAAAGAAAAAATACTGCTTGAGAAGAAATATGAATCCACAGGTTTTTTAGGAGTGGTTTCCGGCTCAAAAACGTTAAAAGATTCTTTTATCATACCTGTTCATTCCTGGAAATATGGGATGATTGATGGTGATGCTGTTATTAGAATAATGGTTTCCGATTATTCATGGAGAGGTTTGAACAAAGGTAATATCTCCTATATTGAAAAAAAAGTTATTATTGATTCAAAACCCCCTAAAGTTAGCATTTTAACCAAACGTCATAATATTGAACGAGGGGGAAGTGCCCTTGTTATTTACAAACTCTTTGAAGAAAATATAAAAAGTGGTGTTAAAGTAGGCGAAAATTTTTTCCCGGGATATCCGGGCCTTTTTGATGACAAAGATATTTATGCTGCTTTTTTTGCATTAAATCACCTACAGGGACCGGGAAGTCAAATATCTGTAGTCGCAGAAGATATGGCAGGCAATAGTACAAAAAGAGGGTTCCATCATTATATAAGGGATAAAAACTTTAAAAGTGACATTTTAAATATTTCTGATCGATTTCTTGAACAAAAGGTATCAACTTTTGATGTGGGTGTGAAAAATGGATCTTTCCAAGGAGAAAAAAATCCTCTGCTCAAAAAATTTTTACACATCAATGGTGAAATTAGAAAAAAAAATGTTGAAAAAATATTAACCACTCCTCAAATTTCGGAAAACAAAAAGTATTGGGATGGAAAGTTTTCAAGGCTTAGGGGGTCTGCAAGGAGAGCAGGATTTGCTGATCGTAGAATTTATAAATATAAGGGTAAGGAGATCGACAGGGCAGTCCACCTGGGAATTGATCTTGCTTCAACAGCTAATGCACCTTTAAAAGCTGCTAATTCAGGCAAAGTGATTTTAGCACAAGAAGTAGGTATCTTTGGCAATACTGTGATAATAGATCATGGATTTGGGCTTTGCAGCCTTTATTCACATCTAAATCAAATTTCAGTAAACAAAGGAGATGTGCTTAAAAAAGGTGATGGTATAGGTTTTACGGGTCTGACAGGATTGGCCGGGGGTGACCATCTTCATTTTTCAATGATTGTTCATAATGTTTTTGTGAATCCTGTGGAATGGTGGGATGCCTCATGGATTAAAAATAATATTACATCAAAGATAGATTTTGTGAAGCAAATGTAATTGAAGGGACATAAGTAAAACATATTCCTAAGATCGCAAAGGGTTGTTATGAATGAGCATAAAGTTAACAAAACGATTGAACAGATAAATAAAAAAATTGCCAAGGGTCAGGCTGTGGTTGTTACTGCAGAAGAAATTGTTGATATTGCGAAAAAAGAAGGGGTGGTTGAGGCTGCAAAAAAAATTGATGTGGTGACCACAGGAACTTTTGCCCCTATGTGCTCTTCCGGAGCTTTTATTAATATCGGTCAGTCCAAACCTCTGGTAAGGACAACGAAAACCTGGATCAACAATGTACAGGCGTATTCAGGTGTGGCAGCAGTGGACTGTTATCTTGGCGCAACCCAGACCTGTGAAGATGATCCTTTAAACAAACGCCATCCAGGTGAATTCAATTATGGCGGTGGTCATGTAATCCAGGACCTGGTTGCCGGCAAACAGGTCCACATAAGGGCACAAAGTTATGGTACAGACTGTTATCCCAATAGAGAAATAGAAAAATTGGTAACATTGAAAGAATTACCCAATGCAATGTTGTGTAATCCTCGAAATGCATATCAAAATTATAATTGCGCCATTAATAAATCCGATAAAACAAAATATACCTATATGGGAACATTAAAACAAGGTATGGGTAATGCCAATTATTCATCAGCAGGTGTGCTGAGTCCTTTGTTAAATGATCCATATTTAAAAACTATAGGTGTGGGAACAAGAATTTTTTTAGGTGGAGCACAAGGATATGTAACCTGGACCGGGACTCAGCATAAAAATCAGGTTGAAAGAGGATTAAACGGTGTACCCCTTGCCCCGGCAGGGACTCTTTCTGTGATAGGAGATTTAAAAGAAATGTCTCCTGAATGGCTTGTGGGACAAAGTATACGTGGTTATGGATGCTCACTGTCCGTTGGTTTTGGAATTCCGATTCCCATTTTAAATGAGGAAATCCTTAAATTCACGTCGGTTTCCGATGATGAATTGTTTACCCAAATCGTTGATTACGCCTATGATTATCCAGAAGGTATTTCAAGATCCTATGGACAGGTAAGCTATGCTGAACTGAAAAGCGGTTCCATTATGATTAAAGGCAAAAAAATTCCAACAGTTCCTTTATCAAGCATGGTTAAGGCTCGAAAAATAGCTGATATTTTAAAGAAATCAATACAAAAAGCAAAGTTCTTTTTAAGTCAACCTCAGCACATGTTCTATTAGATTAATCGATAAGGAAAAAAAATGACAGAAAAGAAACCAAAGAGTTCTTTGCGGGAAAATACAGAGGCAATTATTATCGCAATTATTATTGCCATGTTTATCAGGACATTTATTATTCAAGCATTTAAAATTCCATCCGGCTCCATGCTGGAAACGCTTCAAATCGGCGATCAGATTCTGGTTAATAAATTTATATATGGCATAAAGATTCCGTTCACAGGTGGAAAAACCCTTATTCCGGTGAAAGATCCACAAAAAGGTGATATTGTTGTCTTCAAATTTCCAAAAGATCCGTCTAAAGACTTTATAAAACGGGTGGTAGCCACAGGAGGCGACACATTAGAACTCATTGATAAAAAACTTTATGTAAATGATAAATTGGTTGAAGGTGAAAAATATGCGATTTATGAAGACAGCATAGTATACTCACCCCATTATCCTGATCCGAACAGGGTTCGCAGGGACAATTTAAAAAAAATCAAAGTTCCTCAAAAAAAATTATTTGTAATGGGTGATAACAGGGATAACAGTCATGACAGTAGATTTTGGGGCTTTGTTGACCGCAAGGCGATTAAGGGTAAAGCAATTATTATTTATTGGTCTTGGAATAAAGATAAGTTAGTGCCCTTATGGGCGAGTGTCAGGTGGAGCAGAATTGGCGATATATTAAGATAAGGCAGGAAAATGAGGTTTACCAAAAAAGATATTCTTGATATTGAATCTCTGGAACCCAAAGAAATTTCAATGATCCTTGATACAGCACTTGGAATGAAGGAAATTTCAGAAAGACCGGTAAAAAAAGTGCCCACTCTAAGGGGTAAAACCATTGTCCTTTTTTTTCAGGAACCCTCAACAAGAACAAAACTTTCTTTTGATACTGCAGCCAAAAGGCTTTCTGCAGACAGCCTTTCTATTTCAAAGAGTTCTTCGAGTATAGTTAAAGGAGAAACTCTTATTGATACAGCCAAAAACCTTGAAGCCATGAAACCAGATGTCATTGTTTTGAGGCATCCGTCATCTGGGGCTGCCCATTTAATTGCAAAACGTGTAAACGCTTCGGTTATTAATGCAGGGGACGGAATTCATGCCCACCCCTCCCAGGCACTTTTAGACATGATGAGTGTAAGGGAAAAAAAAGGAGAAATAACAGGGTTAAAGATTTCAATTATAGGCGATATTGCTCATTCAAGGGTGGCACGATCAGATATTACAGGATTTTCTAAAATGGGTGCCAATGTTTTTATTTGTGCTCCTGGAACCATGATACCCACGGGAATAGAAAAATTAGGGTGTACAATATCACCAAATATGGAAACCTGTATTGAAGGGGCGGATGTCATAATGATGCTTAGAATTCAGAAAGAAAGACAGGGAAATATACTTTTCCCCTCTGAAAGGGAATATTCAATGCTTTTTGGATTGAACAAGTCTCGACTGAATCTGGCTAAAAAAGATGTAATTGTAATGCATCCCGGTCCAATGAACAGGGGAGTCGAAATATCAAGTGAAGTTGCTGACTCTGAGTGTTCCCTGATTTTAGAGCAGGTTACCAATGGTGTTGCATTGCGTATGGCATTATTTTACCTGGTCGCAGGAGGTGGCAGACATGCAGACTCTGATTAAAGGAGCGCGTTTACTTGATCCTGGAAATATTGATGAGAAAAAAGATATCTTCATTAAAGACCATCTTATTGAAGCAATTGTTGATCCGGATGATATTGAAACAAAGACTTATATTGAAACCAGGTCCGATACCAAAGTTATAGATGCTAAAGGGATGATTGTTGTACCCGGGCTAATTGATATTCATGTTCATTTAAGAGAACCTGGACACGAATATAAAGAAACCATTGAATCAGGTCTTTTGGCTGCTGTCAGAGGCGGTTTTACAGCAGTTTGTTCTATGCCCAATACAAATCCGGTGAATGATAATAGTCAGGTTACAAAGTTTATTATCAATCGGTCAAAGGAATTGGGTCTTTCAAAAGTATACCCTGCAGGGTCAGTCACCCAAGGATCAAGGGGAAAAACACTCGCTGAAATTTATGATATGAAACAAGCAGGGATCATTGCAGTAACCGATGATGGGAAACCGCTTGAAAATTCAAACATTATGCGGCGGGCCTTGGAATATTGCAAAGGTCTCAATATTCCAATTTTTGTTCATGCTGAAGACACAAGTCTTGTTGATGGCGGGTCTATGAATGAAGGTTCTTTTTCTACATTCTGGGGGATAAAAGGAATCCCTAATGCTGCTGAGAGTATTATGGTTGCAAGAGATATTGCACTTTCAGAATTCACAGGGGCACAGGTTCATTTCTGCCATATCAGTACAAAAGAATCAGTGGAAGCGATCCGCCAGGCAAAAAAAAGAAATGTAAACGTCACCTGTGAGACGGCACCGCATTATTTCACCCTAACTGATGCAGATGTAAAAGATTATGATACAAACTTTAAAATGAATCCACCACTGCGATCCGAAGAAGACAGACAAGCTATTATTTGCGGGCTTTTGGATGGGACAATTGACCTTATTGCATCTGATCATGCGCCCCATAGTGTGGTGGAAAAAGATGTGGAATTTGACATGGCGGCCTTTGGTATTATCGGATTGGAAACATCTTTGTCCCTGTCTTTAAAACTGGTACATGACGGGTTTTTAACTTTGGAAGAACTTATCAATAAAATGGCAAAGAATCCTGCAAAAATCATTGGGATCAACAATGATATCAAACAAGGGAATATTGCAGATTTGACCATTATCAATCCTGATGTACCCTATGAAATTGATCCTGAGTCATTTAAATCCAGGAGTAAAAATTCACCTTTTTCTTGGATGAAGGTCAAAGGCCGGGCATTTTTAACCATGGTAAATGGAAAGGTTGTTTATTTATATGGTAAATAAAGAAAATATCCTTGTGGTAGATGATGAAACAAGCATGCGCGAGTTTCTTGGGGTTTTATTGTCAAAACAGGGATATAAGGTGTCGGATGCCAAAAATGGCAGCCAGGCACTAAATATGATTCAAAAAAACAATTTCGACCTTATTCTGACCGATATTCGTTTGGGTGACATCACTGGGCTTGAAGTTTTAAGAGAAGCTAAAAAGAAAAATCTCGATACAGTTGTTATCATGATTTCTGCTTATTCCACAACGGAAATTGCTGTGGAGGCTATGAATGAAGGGGCCTATGATTTTGTCCCCAAACCCTTTGATAATAATGAGCTCAAACAGACCATACAAAGAGCCCTTGAATTAAAAACTCTTGATCATGAAAAAGAGCGGACATCCACAGAACTTCGGAACAATATGTATTTTAACCGGATTATCGGTAAAAGTCCGGGTATGCAGGCCATTTATAAAAAAATAGAACAAATTAGCTCAACAAAAACAAATGTTTTGATTTCCGGAGAAAGTGGAACTGGAAAGGAGCTGATTGCAAGAGCCATTCATGAAAATTCCGATAGAAAGGACAAGCCATTTGTGGTTGTCAATTGCGGCGGAATTCCGGATACATTAATGGAAAGTGAATTCTTCGGACATGTCAAAGGATCTTTTACAGGAGCGATTGGTGATAAAAAAGGTCTTTTTGAGGCTTCCCATCAAGGTACCATCTTTCTGGATGAAATAGGAGAATTATCCACTTTTCTTCAGGTTAAATTGTTGCGGGCGGTACAGGATACTTTTGTGAAACCAGTTGGCGGAACTAAAGAAATAAAAGTAGATACCAGGATTATATCTGCCACCAATAAAAAACTTGAGCAGGAAGTCATAGATGGAAATTTCAGGGAAGATCTATTTTTCAGGCTGAACGTTATCCCGATCAAAGTTCCGCCATTAAGGGATAGAAAAGGAGATGTGGAGATTCTTTCAAAGCATTTTGCGGAAAAATATTCAAAAAAAATGGGGAAAGATATTGTAAAACTGTCTTCCTATGCCATTGATTTTTTAACCAAATATAGTTTCCCCGGCAATGTAAGGGAACTTGAAAATTTAATCGAACGTAGTGTAGCCCTTTCTTCCACAAATATTATTTTACCCGAAAGCCTGACAATTTCCATGCATAAGAAAAGAAGATGGATAGAGGGTATAAAGGGACGGCGCTTTGATCTTGCCGACGTTGAGCAGGGTGTAGATCTGGATGAAATCCTCTCAACCATTGAGCATAGCTATCTTAAAAAAGCTATGGAACTTGCAGGAGGTAATAAGAGCAAAGCTGCTGATTATTTGAATTTAGGTTTAAGATCCATGCGGTACCGCCTTGAAAAAATTGATATCCTTGATTAATTTAAAGCATTTTTTTGGATGTTGTTGTACTTTTAGGTAACTGACCAGGTTTTAGACTATTTTTTCCTGGAGCATATTCAATATAATTCCTATCATTGTCTTCATCTATAAAATACCTGATTGAAATGGCTTCACCCGGTTTGATTGAAATGGGGATATTTTTTTTTGCTGGGTAATATAAAAATCCACTATCCAGCTCAATAGTATACTCGTTTGTGATTGATATGACCTGTCCTGTTACAATTTCAGTAGTGATAAATACCTTTGCAAAAACCAGTAAAGGAAACAAACAAGATATAAGTATGATCAATATTAAAAATATTTTTTTGATTGATTTTATAAAATTCATTGAGTTGATTATCCTTTTTTTAAATCCAGGTTATCTTATTCTTTCTGACTATTCCCTTCTCTCCAATAATATAAATCAAGCCCGAATTCCGAGCCTTTGATTGTAAAGTCAGATCCTTTCTTAGGGCCGATAATATCACCGCCCATCATCGACATTGCCCCTGCCTGCCCCTGTCTTGTTACAATGGAAAAATCAGAAGGAATACCGAAAATATTAATTACTTTATGATATCTATCTGTTACATCATAGTTAAAATCAGTTCCTGAATCATTTAAGATATTCAAATTATAACCAGCAGTACCATCGCAATAATTTAACGAGTATGCCAGACCGTTTCCCTGGGGGTTACATGGATCAGATATGGATGGTTGATATGATGTAAAGTAGAGAATACCCGCAAAGAGATTAACCTGGCTAAGAATTTTTTCACCATCATGATTATCCCTTGATATAGTTGTTGCATTCGTCACACTTCCTGAATATGTACAATGACTACATTTAGTTGCATCTCCCTGATCTTCCAGCACTATATACCACCCTTTTGCGTCATCTTCATTTGTAGATCCATTTTCCAGCAGGGTGTAATTATTATAGGAAGGGTCATCACTTAGTATGTCTTCTAAATCGCTTTTTACTATTCCGGTAAGCGTTGTTCCCTTGTCAAGTTCATCACAGGAAAGATTTAATAGGTTATCCTCTTTATACGGAACTGTGGTAACAATTATATTGGTCGGTGTTCCGTCCGGGTCTTCAATTGCTGTGACGGATGAGTCATCATAAATGGCATAAAATCGGTTTCGTATCATTGTGTATGTGGGATGTTCCCTGTCTCCCGTACCAAAGTACAATGATGCAATTTTATCAGTATTCAGAAATTGAGTGTTCGTAAATCTGTAATTGCCGGCGTCAAAATAGCTGCATGATCCTCCCAGGGAAATGGCAGGCGGATAAAATGTTTTCCTTCCCTGGTCACTGGTATCATCTCCCTGGCCGGTTTCTCCACTGTTGCTTGCACTTGCTGGGTTTCCTGAAAAAATTTGGGTGACAGTCCATTTATTGGTCTGAACTGCATAAGAATCTATTGCAAGATCATCAGGATTTACGACAAAGGTATAGTTAATCCGAAAAATATTTGAATAAATATCTGTGGCATAGATTGAATCTATTACATTGGATTTTCTACCTTCAGTAATTTGGCTGCTGACTTTATATGAATATGGAAAGGTTGATGTGACAACTGCCGGCGAGGCTGGAAAACAAAATTTCATTGAAGACAATGTTTGAACAGCACCATTTGTATCACTTGTATCAGATGCCCCATAGGTAACAGAAAAAGGAAGAATCTGATTCCCTGAGCCGTCATTGGTTATGGCAGTGGGATCATCTATATCAACAATAAATATTCCTCTCCCATTTTCATTTATATCCAGGTTGTATAAGTCATAACCATTATTGCTGTTAATATCCTGGGCTGAATCATTCTTATCCCACTCAGTCCCATCGATGACTCCGGATGTTTTATAGGGAGACCCACTATTATCCAGATCATTAAACGGTTCAGGATAATTATCTTCTTCCGTGTCATATCCACCGGTAAAAACCAGGACATCCTTAAATAGTCTTTCTCCCGTCGAAGTGTTTACTGAAACTGGTATTGAGGCGACAATGGGTTCTGACCAGGTTTGAGCGATTTCACTGTTTTCATAATTCCATGCCACAGACCAATTCAATGGATTGGTATCAGTAACATCAAGACTCCAGTATTTTTTACCACCTCTGCGTTCTCCAAAAATAAGATATTTAGGTGCTTTATTGGAACGGTATAACACAATAGACCCATCAACAGTGTCTAAAAATGGGTTTACTGAAACATTCTGAAGATTTGGCAGGATATCTTCCGGAACAAAAGCAAATATTTCTTTGCCATAGTTTGTATCACTGGGGCTAGTATCATCAAAGACATGCAACATTCCATCATTTGCACCGACAACAACATAGCGTTTTAACAAGTTGTTTATATTTGCTGGGTCATAATAGTCAATCACAACCGGTCTCGAATGCACTATGCTTCCAAGGACCCAGTCCCGAACTGCAGATGGCGCATGGGTGACAGCATCGGCATCATAGGTGTAGCCATAAAGATAATTAATAACTTTATCCCGAGTAAGGTCATCGGCAACCGAAAGGTCAGAAGCGGTAAGGGTATCATATTTGATTTTTAAAATGGAATTCAGAGTAGTGTTATAGGTATAAATGGGTCTTTCC
>Ga0209045_1001122_pt1 | contig 26338 bp, 23 predicted proteins | sample SaaInlLV_10m_DNA_4_FD_184664 | JGI IMG/M metagenome (GOLD analysis project Ga0209045, IMG submission 184664) | Marine microbial communities from expanding oxygen minimum zones in the Saanich Inlet - Saanich Inlet SI072_LV_200m_DNA (SPAdes) (version 2) | ecosystem: Environmental > Aquatic >...
GCCAATATAGCGCTAACCGCCTGCGCCGCAACAGGTGCCATGGCATTCTGCCCGCTTAAGTTGACGGCATTGACCCCGGGGGGACGGCAGTAGGGAGCATCGTGGATCGAGGGGCGGTGTAAGAGCCGCTGGGTGGTGCGGCGAGGGAGCAGCAGCTGACGCTAGACTGCGCGGGAATGAGGAGCCGGCACCGGATTCAGTTGTTGCGTGTTTCTGTGCATGTCTGAGCCCTCCTCATTCTTGGTGGTCGATTTTTCTGGGCGGACCTGATTGCGGATGAGTATGCCTGCCATGAGGCGACCTGTCAAGCTGAACGAATGCAGCGCCGGGGGGGGGAGTCTCGTGAGGCGAAGCGACTCTCACTCTTGATCCGGCTTTTGATTTAACTCCTGATCCACACCCAAAGGAGCGCTAGAACGAATCAAAAGCCGGATCAAGAACGCGGATCAGGATCGGGCTCTCCCCCCGTAACTGAGGCATTGCGCAGCGCCGGATGGGGGGGCTTAATCGCATTCTCCGAGCTTGGCTCCCAAGCTGACCATAAGCTCGCCAAACTCCGGGAATGTGACTCCGGCGGCTTCGGCCGTCGTGACGACTGTTTCACCGGGGCAGGCCATACCTGCCAGGGCGAGCGCCATGACGACCCGGTGGTCATGATGCCCCTCAACATGGGCACCGTGGAGGCTACTGTGGCGTACGACCAGGCCATCTGCCCGTTCCGCGATGTCTGCGCCCATTTTGGTCAGTTCGGCGCACATTACGGCAATCCGGTCCGTCTCTTTGATCCGGGCATGAGCGACGTTGACCAGGCGCGTTTCTCCTTCGGCAAAGCACCCCAGAACGGCCATCACAGGCAGCGCGTCAGGGGTTTCGTTGAGGTCGATTTCAAGCCCCTCAAGTGTGTTCGCGGAGACACTCACCGCATCTCCATCGATTGTCACATCGGCGCCCATGGCGCGGATGTAGTCAATGACCTTCTTGTCAGCCTGGGAGTCATTGAGATCGAGCCCGAGGCAGGTGACGCTGTTCTCCTGCAGTGCTCCGGCTCCGAGAAAGAAGGTCGCCGACGAAAAGTCGGCTGGGATTGGGCGGTTGAAGGCGCGGAAGCCCTGTCCTCCCGGGATGTGGAAGCGGGCCATATCATCGTGCGGGACTTCGATGCCCTGGGAGGACAACCAGTCGAGAGTCATCTGAACATATGGGCGCTCGTTCAGCAGTGGGACATCGAGAATGGTGTCCCGGGAGGCGAGGGGGCAGGCGAGGAGCAGGCTGGTCACGAACTGGCTGGTTGGGGCCTCGATGGTGACCTGGCCTCCGCGCAGTGTTCCGGCGACGTCAAACGGCGCGCAACCGTTGCCGTGTTGCGCTGTAACGCTGGCTCCCAGCTCAGTTAGTGCGTTGGCCAGCTGTCCGGCCGGGCGTCGCTGGATCTGGTCATCGCCGGTCAGGACGAGCGATCCGGATGCAAGATGGGAAGCCAGGCCCATGATGATCCGTAACGTCGTTCCCGAATTGCCCACATCGATGGTGTTTCTCGTTGGGGCGGGGACTCCCTCGGTACCGGTGATGCACCATCGGTCGGGGCGCATGTCGACTTCTGCCCCAAGCGCCGCTGCGGCTTCGGCCGCGGCCAGCGTGTCGGCCGAGACCAACGGCCGGATGATCGTGCTCTGTCCCTTGGCCATAGCGGCGATAGCGCACGCCCGAATAGTGTGGCTCTTGGAACCGGGAATGACGACATTGCCTTGGAGACGGGAGGCTTTGCAGGAGAAAATCATGGAATGAACAGGCCCTATTCTTGCTCGACGGGGGCGTCACGTTCGGCCGGTTCCGTGGTTGCTTCCTCGGCCGGCTTTTCCGCGAGGTCAATGGCCAGTTCCATATCCCCTCCTTCCAGCACGATCTGTCTCTGAACACGTTGTTCGCCTTTCTTGACGACCACGTTGTAGCGGCCCAGGAAACAGGTTGCCTGCACTGTGCCGTCGGGGTTGGTGTTCTGCTGGGCGTGTGTCCACCATTCCTCGGTCAGAAGGCTCTCGTACGTTTTTCCCGCTGGTTTGATGGCGAAATTCTTGCGGAACAGGGCGGCGTTTCCGGCCGGCATCTCTGCTTCCCACAGGCCCTTGAGGCAGACACCTGTTACGGCATGGTGGGAGAAGAACAGAAGGAGCAGGTCGCGAAGGCGTTCAGCCTGGATACTCTCTCTCGGGGCATCTACTGCAAGGGCGGTGATGATGAGTGGCAGCTTGGTTATCTCGGCAATCTGATCAAGACGACGTTCGATGGCGTGCGGGGCGATATACGGTCGCGTCATGGTCGCGTTGAGTGCCAGTGCGTCGATCCGGGCGCCCTGGCTCTGCAGCCAGCGGACGAGATCGAGCAGCTCATCAACGTGTTCGGTTGAGTAGGCAACGAGGGACTTGTCATCGCTGAGCAGGAATACGGTTTCGGGTGCTTCAGCCTCTGCCCTCTTGAATGCGTCCACCAGGCTGTCCTCGCCGATTTTGTCGTACATTTCCGCGAACGTCAGTGGGGCGTGGACAACATCCCACTGGCCGACCTTCTGGTTGTATTTCCGGGCCTGGCGGGTGATGAACTTCCCCAGGCTGGTCGCGAGATCTCCCTTATCCATCGTGCGGCACTGTGGAGGGGCAAAGCGCAGCGCGGGTGAGTAGAGCGCATGCCCACGGACTTCGAGCCCTTGTTCCAGGAACGCATCTACAGCCGCTTCCGCGAACGCGTCACCCCAGGCTGCATTGGTGCGCCACACGAGGGCGTCACGCAGTGAGACCATGTTGAAGAGCCGCGGGTCGGCCAGTTTCTTACGGTACTTGGGCAGCTTCTCTTCCACTCCTTCGAGGCGTTTGCGGAAATCCACGAACTGAGCCCGCTCAAGGACATCGTCGCTGAAGTAGGGAACGGCGACCTCCGTTCCGAAGAGGAAGTGCCGGGACTGCTGGGTGAGGGTCACTTTGGCGTCCGGAACAGGCTCCCCGCCGCGCGACACGATGACCTTGAGTTGACCGGTGCGGAGTTCCTCTATCCGCCCGAGGACTGTGTTGCGCCAATCATTGTCGTGATAGTCCCCTCCGAAGACGGGGTAGCAATTGGTTGGCAAGCTCTCAAGAGGCGTGTCGAGGTCGAACGCGATCATGCTCACATTGCGCATTTGTAACGTGCCCTTCTGTTCCGCGAGGTGGAACGTCAGGGAGGTATTGCGGGCTGGGAGGTCGAGGAAGTTCTCTGTGACCATCATGCATTTCTGCCACTCGCTCTTCTTGGCCTCGGGGTCCGCGGCCAAGCGGATTGATAACAGCTTGCTCCAGGGAGCGGCCTCAATCTGCCAGTAGCAGTGGAAGGCATAGCCGGGGGTAATCCGGTAGTCGAAGGTGATGTACACCTTCTCGCCCTTCTTCATTGGCCCGTCGATGCTCTGGCGCAGTTCCATGGTCCACGGCCGACTTGACGGGCGGAGGACCTCAGCGATCAGGGTCGAGGGTTCCTCTTTCCGCTTCGGGGGGATGACGCGGAACGCTCCCGTGCTTGCGCTGACTCGCGTGAACCAGTGCGTCGGTCGGTCGTCGCCTTCGGCGAACCCTCCGTTCCTGAGCAGTTCGCGGCCCTCAGGCTGGCCCCAGCAGGCGCAAGCGGCCCAGAGCAGGACCCCGATGGCTGTGGCGACCTGCGAGCGGCTTCTTCGGCGGTTCTGGTTGGGCGTCATCTTCGCACTCATGGACTTGTGGTGGTCGTTGTCACGGTTGCCCGTCGTCCGGCCCGGAAGCCAGACGGCGGCTGGCTTGGCAGGGGGTCACCCGTCAAGCTCGAACACGATCTGGATAGGGACGCTCGCGTTGCGTATGCCGTAATCTGCCGGCGCCGGCAGGACGGTGAGGCCCTTGAGAACACGGGTGACGGAAATATTCATGGCTCGGCTGGGACAGCTTTGCACCATCCGAGCGGCTGACACTCGACCGTCGGCCAGCACGGTGACACTCACTTTGACGGTTGGGTTCCCGCCGCCGACCTCTGATCGTGTGGGCTGCAGCCACATCCTTCTCAGCATCGCGCCGACCACATCGTAGTATTGGCCGATCTGTGCTCCTGATGCCGCGGATTGCTGAGCTGTCGGGGCGGAGATTCGCAACCGCTTCACCCCCGCGTTGAGGCGCTTTTCGATATCGGCTGCACTCACGGTTGCCACAGGGCGGGACGGCGCCGGTTTGGGGCGACGATTCAGCTTGGCGCTTTTGGCAATGTCTTCAGGTTTGCGTGCCACCCAGTCCGATTTCTTCGGAACCGGCTTGGGCTTTGGCGGCTTTTTCACCGGGGGCTTCTTGACGGCTGGCTTGACCTTCTTCGGGGGGCGGGGCGGCGGCGGTGTTGGTGGCGTCACCGGCGGCGTGGGGTCGGGCACAGACGGCGGTGGATCCGGGACCACTGGGGCCGGAGGGGCTGGAGGCGCTGGTGGCGCCGGCGTCAGCGACACAAGGTTGACTTTGACCGCTTCCAGCTTCGGCAACCGACGGAACTGGAGAAGCCCTGAAACCAGAAGGACGACAGCCAGCGCAACGTGCAGTGCGGTCACTGCAAACACGATGCGGTGCTGTTCCGACCGGTCGATCAACACAGCTGAACCATTGTGACTTTCGGCCAATGCCATTACTCAACATCCTCCGGTTGAGTAACGAGCGAAACGTTGCTGATGTTGGCGGCGCGGACTGCTTTCATCACGTTGATGACTTCACGGTAGGGCCGATCGCCGTCGGCACGGATCAAGGCTGTGACGGTTGGGCGGGTCGCACTCAGGTGGGCCAGGCGTTGGGTGAGCCCCTCCGCGTTGAACGTCTCTTTCCGAAACACAATCTTGCCGTCGACGTTGAGACTGATCATCAAGCTACTCTCTTCGTCGATGTGCTCCGCCTCCATCTGCGGCGGGGAGACATCGACTTCGTACTCCAGCACGGGTGCCGTGATCATGAAGACAATCAGCAACAGAAACGTGAGGTCCATCAACGGGGTGATGTTGATGTCGGTCACAGTCTGAAGTTGCGTGTCGTAGCGTCTGCGGGCCATCGTCAGCGGTATTTCCGGTGGGCTGTCCTCTCAGGGAGGCGTTTGTTGTCTGCGTTGCGCAGGCGTTTTCCTTCAGACCGGTTCTTCATCACCGGGAGGCGACGTTGGCGTGTCTGTCTGCAGCTTGAGCAACGCGATGAAGTCTTCGAGGAAGTTATCCATTTCCACCGTCGTCTGGCGAACACTGTTTGCCAGCAGATTGTAGCCGACTACGGCCGGAATCGCGACGATCAGTCCAACGACTGTGGTCAGGAGTGCGCCACTCACACCAGGGGCGATCACGCCGATATCGGGACGCCCCTTCTGGGCCATGCCGCAGAAGGCCATCATGACGCCCCAGACCGTTCCCAGCAATCCCAGGAACGGACTCACTGTCACGGTAGTCCCCAGCATCCCGAGGCGGCTTTCCAGCTTCATGATCTGGGCAGCCACGGTACGCTCCATTGTACTGCGGATCTTGTCGACCTCGAAGGAGGTCAACGGGCGGGGAAGGGATCGTCGTCGGCAATAGGTGTCGATGAGTTGCGGATCCACGTGGAGCACGTCCATGACTTCATCCACGCCACACTCGTAGACTCGGGCGACCGGGCTGCTGTAGTCATCGGTTTGGAGGGCCAGATCGAGGGGGCCGGAACTCATGGAAAAGGCCCGGAGGAAACGGCGACTGGCTCGACGCCCTCGGCGGATCACCAGCCCTTTTTCAGCCATGATTGACCACGCGTAGATGGACAAAAGGCAGAGGAGCAGGACGATCGCTCGTGCGAAGCCGTCACTTTGGCTGAACGCGTACAGAACAGTGGCGGGGGGACAGAACGTCATCACCGGTATCACAGTGTGCTTCCCGTGTTGTCAGGTCTGGTTTCCAATACCTTGAGATGGAGGGTTGTGTGAGGGTGGTGTCCCTGGCCACATTCGGCAGACCCAGTGGTGGGCGTTCACCGGCCCGTCTCCTCGGAATGACACTATAACACGGCAAATGCATCTGTCCCAAGGCCCGCGGTCTCAGGCGGCGACTCTCTGCGTCTTCCCCCGGAGTTGCGGCGCTGTTCGGCAGACGGGTCCGGCCCTTGTGCAGCACGGGGTGTCTGTCTATGTTGAGAGGCAGTCTGAACGGCAGGACGTCTGTTCGGAGAGGGCTGCAGAACGCCGGACCCGGGAGCTTGATTCCCCGTAGGGCTTCAGGCAGCGGGGGCTCGGCGCCCGCTTTCGTTCCTTTGTTCGAGGGTATTCAGAACCAGTTCATGGTGGCAACTGAGGTGTGACGTGATGTGTGATCGCCCCAATATTCTGTACGTGTACACGGATCAGCAGTCGGCGTCTGCGATGGGGTGTATGGGCAATTCCGAGCTCAGTACGCCAGTCATGGACCGGCTTGCCGCGGAGGGAGCCCTGTTCACTCAGACGTACTGCACTCAGCCTCTTTGTACTCCTTCCCGGGGGAGCATGTTCACCGGGATGATGCCGCACGAGTGCGGAACGTGGTGCAACGGCGAGAGCATCCGGGAAGACGTGCAGTCGCAGGGCCTTGGGCGTCTGCTTAGCGCGGCCGGGTACGACTGTGCGTATGGCGGGAAGTGGCACGTGCCGCAGATCGCCATGCCGGAAGAGAACGGGCACGGATTCCGACGCATTTCCGGGTTCAATGACCATGAACTCGCCCCCGCTTGCGCGGAGTTCCTGCGTCGACACTGCAGCCTTCCGCCGTGTGAGCAGCGTCCGTTCTTCCTGGTCGCGAGCTTCGACAACCCGCACAACATCTGCGAGTGGGGCCGGAGCATGCGCCTCCCCTGGGGGAGTATTGGTGAGCCGCCCCCCGTAGATGAATGTCCTAATCTGCCGGCCAATTTCATGCCCGCTGCCTTCGAACCGGAGATCCTCCGGATCGAGCAGGCCTGCAACTGGAACATCAATCCTTACCGGACGCGCTCCGAAGAAGCATGGCGGCGCCTGCGCTGGGCCTACTTCCGCCTGGTGGAGAAGGTCGACGCCCAGATTGGTGAGATTTTAGATGCGCTGGACAGCTGTGGGCTCACGGACAGCACGGTGGTTGTGTTCTCCAGCGATCACGGTGAGGGGCACGGAGCCCATCAGTGGAACCAGAAGAGCAGCCTTTTCGAGGAAGTCGTTCGGGTCCCGATGGTCATACGCGCTCCGGACTCCGTTCCGGGAACGGTGGATCAGGAGCACCTCGTGTCAAATGGACTTGACCTGCTGCCGACCGTTTGTGACTACGCAGGAATCCCGACACCGGAGGGACTCCGGGGGCGGTCTTTGCGTCCCCTGGTCTCCGGGAATGGAGATGCCCCGTGGCGGGAGTCCCTCGTAGTGGAGACGTTCCTGGATGGGGGACGGGGTTACGGCACTCACGGGCGGGCGCTCAGGTCTGCCCGGCACAAGTACGTCGTCTTTGATCGCGGGGGGAATCGGGAGCAGCTCTTCGACCTGATGACCGATCCCGGCGAGATGGTCAATCTCGCAGTCGAGGCCAGGCACAAAGACACCCTCGAGGCCCACCGGCAACTGCTCCGTGAGCACGTTGAGACGACCGATGATCGCTTCAACGTCCCGGACGTCGGTGCATCGGCTCTGTATTAGCTTGACCCTCCGCGCAACGGCCGCGGAGTGGGTTCCAGGTTCACGGTTCAGCGGTTCACGTGCCAGCAGACCAAACGGGGCAGGGCGCTCACCGTTGGCGTTTCATGGGGCGGACTCAGAACGTGACGACGTCGCCTGTTTCGCGGCTGCGGATCGCGGCTGCGCTCATCCGAGCCGACCACAGCCCGTCCTCGGCCCCGGCCGTCTCGGGAGGCGTTCCCTCGAGGATGCATTGGGCGAAGTGGTCCATGGCGACCAGCCACCCCTTGTCCACCATGTAGTTCCAGTGTGGGGAACGGCGACTGAAATAGTCCTGGAGTTCAGCATCATCCATTCCGGGGGAGTCCGGGTTCAGGTTCTTTGAACGTTCCCGCAGTTCCCAGCCCATCTTTCTCACCGCATAGAGTCCGTCTGCCCCCAGCGTATCCAGGAGGTATTTGTGGGTGAACTCGCGATCCGGGTGGGAGTGGCCGGGGAAGCGGAAGACGGCCTCTGTATCGCGGTAGCCGTACGTCCTGAGTTCGACGAACTCCTCAACGGTGACTGCTCCCAGGTCTGACACCACCTCGATCCGTTCCTTGGGCATGTCCATGGTCACGTATCCCGAGTTTGTGATCGAGGCCACACAGCCGGAGTCGAACTTGATGACGAAGATCTCGTCATCGGGGCGGGAATCCACGCAGTATATGCTCACAGGATTGGCCTCCGCGAACCAGCGGAGAATGTCAAAGATGTGGCAGACTTCATGGATCACCCGGACCCCAGGCGGGTTGTTGCGCCCCCAGTTCCAGTACTCGTCGCTGATCCGGTAGTGCATATTCCTGGCCCCACCGTCAGCCGTGACCAGTTGCTTGGCCTTCCTGTACGCCGGCGCCATCCGTCGGTTGAATCCGACGGCGACGAACTTCCCGGACTTGCGTTGGGCGGCGACGACTGCTTCCACTGCCTCAGGGGTGTCGGCGAGGGGCTTCTCGACGTAGACATGCTTGCCTGCATTCAAGGCTTCGACGGTCAGGGGAGCCTGCATGTCTTCTTTGGTCGCGACGACTACTGCATCCACGTCCGGATCAGCCAGGAGCGTCTGGTAGTCCGTTTCCGCACAGGGAATCGCGTACTTGCTCTGCATGTTCGCAAGCACGTCGTCGCGAAGATCGCAGATTGTCTTCAGCTCAACATGGGGCGCCCGGGCGAGATTGGGGAGGTGCTGTGACTGGGCGATCCCACCTGCGCCTATGATGCCGAAAACCGCTTGCTGCATGTTCTCACTCTCCTCTGAGTTGACGTCGTTCGGTGCTCTGAGTCCCTTGAGTCCGCGTAACGTATCCCGTGGTCCGGGCTTGTCATCCAGCCAACCCTCTCGCCGGCTTCTCGGAGGTGACGTCAGGCCTCCGGCCGAAGACTCACTCAAGGTCTGAATTACTCAGCCTGCCGCCCCTTCCTGCTTCTTCTTTAAAGAAAAAGCGGATTTTTGTCGTTTTTCGAGGGGCTTGGAGTTGCATGCCAGGAGATCAAAAGGTATTAGTTGGTGTGGTTAGGGTCTGATAGGGGTGAGTTGGGGTGAGTGAATTGTGGAGCGAGGCATGAGCAAATGCTTCTTTGGTGAGCATGAGAACGTTGTGGATCCACAACGTCGAATTGCCTTGCCCAAGGCATGGCGCAGCGCTGAGCCCGGCGAGAATGAGTTTTTTCTTCTTCCCGGGCGTGGTCAGTCTCTGCAGCTTGTTCCCTCCGCCACCTTCGGGAAGCTCCTGGATAAGCTCCAGGATGTGTCCTTCGCGGATCAGCAGGCGGCGCGTGCCCTGGCGACGATTGGCTCGATGGCTCAGGAGATTCGCTGTGACCGTCAGGGACGGTTCTCAGTGACCCCAAAGCTGTTGGCCCACGCCGACATCACCGATAGAGCTCTGCTCCTTGGGTCGGTGACGACCATTCAGGTCTGGGCTCCCGCCGTGTGGCGTGAGCAGCAGATGGGCAGTGAAGACTGTCTGAACGTGCTGCAGGCGATCCAGGAACGCCCTGACGATTTCACGGACATCATCCGCAAAGCGACAAAGGACTGATTTTGACGCAGTGGCCCCACCAACCTGTCATGCTGGAAGAGGTGTGCGAGCACCTGAAGGCTGTGCCGGGTGGGCGCTACATCGATGGGACAGTTGGCCTCGGCGGACATACTGAAGCGGTACTTTCGCGCTTCCCCGACTCCCACGTGTTGGGTGTTGACCGCGATCGCGATGCGTTGGCGCAGGCCGGACAGCGGCTTGCCGGTTTCGGTGACCGCGTTGTCCTCGTTCAGGGCAGTTACAGCGAGATGGAGCGGCATGCCACCCAAGTCGGCTGGGATCGTGTCGATGGCATCCTTCTCGATATTGGCATTTCCTCGATGCAGTTGGACACGGCTGGGCGCGGCTTTTCGCATCGCCTGGATGGGCCGCTGGACATGCGTATGGATCGGCGAGGCCCGGTGACGGCGGCCACGATCGTGAACACATGGACCGAAGACCAACTGACCGATGTGTTCAGGCGTTACGGGGAGGAAAGACGAGCGCGGCAGGTGGCACGAGCGGTCGTGGCAGAGCGCGAAGAACGACCTTTTGCTCGGACGGCTGAGCTTGCGGAACTCCTGCAGCGGGTCGTTGGTCAGCGTCGCGGGCCGACGCTTCCGCCGGCAACGCGTTGCTTCCAGGCGCTGCGCATTGCGGTGAACCGAGAGCTTGCTGAGTTGGAGGCTGGATTGGTGAGCGCCCTCAAGCTTCTCCGTCCTGGTGGACGTTTGGTGGTGATCTCGTTCCACTCTCTGGAGGATCGCATTGCCAAACACTTTTTCCGCCATGAGGCGGCGATTTGCGTCTGTCCTCCCGGACTGCCGATCTGCGTCTGCGGCAAGAAGGCGACGCTGCAGATCCTGACGCGCAAACCACTGCGTCCTTCTGCTGAAGAACTGGACATGAACCGCCGGGCGGGATCCGCGAAGCTTCGGGCTGTGGAGCGTCTCGCGGATGACGCCACTTAGATAGTGCCGGATAGGGTTTCCGGCAGACAGGGGTTCCCCCAACGATGGGGCCCAAAGGACTGGAGCTGCGCACCATGCGAGCCAAGCAACACGATCGTCGTTATCGCCGGTATCAGTGTCGTGTCGACACGTCTGCAGCGCCGCGCGGATCGCTCTGCTATTGTGCCGGGGTGCTGGTGTTCCTCATGCTCGTGTCTCTGACCTTCGTGTGGTGCCGGAGCGCCCATGGTCGCCTGGATAAGGAGCTCCAGGGGCTGCGCCGTCAGTTCGGCGCCAAAGCCAAAGAGGTCGAGAACATGCACATGGAAGTGGAGACTTACCGGAGCGGCCGGTATGTCCTCACCGCGGTGGAGAAGCTGGCCCTGGGGTTGCGGCCGGCCAATCCGCAGCAGGTGCGTCGGGTGCATGTTGACAGCGCCGGGGTGGACGCCGGCCCGAGCGACGTCGATGTTGTAGCCCGGAACTGAAGCACTGACTTCGTTGTCTGAACGGCTCTCGCCTGGCGGGGGCGCTTGGGAGTTCTCTGAAAGGGCGCTTTGCAACGGTCCCTGTATATCGTACGCGGGATGTGTGTGATAGTGGCCATGGCCACGTTCTACATTGCCTTGGCTACGCATGTCTACGATCTACAGGTGTCGCGGCACGAAGAACTCTATGAGAAGGCGAAGAAAAAATACACCACGTCCCAGACGGAAAAGGGGATGCGCGGCAGGATTTTTGACGTTGACGCAAACCTGCTGGCGGGGAACGTGGCCTGTCGTGACATCCTGGCTGAACCTCGTCGCTTTACGGTGGAGCGAGCTGAAATCATCGCGGCTTTGAGCGAATCCCTCGGGATCGCGCCTCATGTGCTCGCGAAGCGTTTCGCCCGTGCCTTCCGGGGGGAGGATTCGATTGTGGAGATGGTGGTTCAGCGGGGTGTTTCCATCGAACGGGCCGACCGGGTCGCCGCTTACCGCTTCAAAGGGTTGCGCTTCGAGGACACGTATCGCCGGCACTACCCCAAGGGCACGTTGTTGGCAAATGTCCTGGGTTTTCTCGGACCTGAAGGGGGCGGAGCCACCGGGGTTGAGCAGATGCTCGACACGGATCTGCAGCCGGTCTTTGGCCAGGCTTTCTTCGAGCGTGACCGCAAAGGCAACCGCATCAGTGCCGAGGAGCGCCTCGGGACTGAAGCGACCGATGGGGCTGACGTCTACCTGACGATCCGTGAGCCGATTCAGCAGATCGTCGAGGACGAGTTGGCCGAACTGGTCGAACAGTTTGCTCCCAAAGCGGCCTATGCTGTGATGGCTGAGCCCTCGACCGGCGCCGTTCTCGCCATGGCTCAGTATCCGACATTTGACTCCAACTCACGTGAGAATATGGATCCGGCCAACTGGCGGAACCGCATCGTCAGTGATGGCTTCGAACCGGGCTCGATCATGAAAGCCGTTGCGGTTGCCGGCGCGATCGATTACGGAACGATTACCCTTGACGATGTTTTTGATTGTGAGCATGGGTATTGGGTCTACGCCCGGCGACCTCTGCGGGACTGTCACCAGTATGATGATCTGACCGTTTGGGAGATCATGCAGAAGTCCAGCAACATCGGGACTGCGAAGATTGCCCTCGAGCTTGGGAAAAACAACCTGTATCAGACGCTGACTCGCTTCGGTTTTGGCCAGGCGACCGGCATCGGTTTGGGTGAAGAAGCGACCGGGATTTTCCGGCACCACAAACGTTGGGATTCGCTGTCGATCACTCGATTCCCGATTGGGCAGGGCATCCTCGTAACGCCTCTCCAGATGGTACAGGCGTACTGCGCTCTGGCGAACGACGGCCTGATGATGCAATTGTATCTGATCGACCGGATGGTAGGTCCGGAGCCTGGGAACAGCCAGTGTTTCTTTCCCCGGGCGAAGCGCCGCTGTGTGCGTCCGCACGCTGCCCGCCAGGTAACCCAGGCGCTGAAGCTTGTCACAGAGGAAGGGGGGACAGCCCCCAAGGCGGTGGTGCTCGGTTACAAGGTGGCGGGGAAGACCGGGACAGCTCAGAAAGTCGAGCGTTACCAGGTGAACGGTCGTTGGCGCGGTCGTTACGTGAACCGCTATGTGTCTAACTTCATTGGCTATGTACCGGCGGATGATCCGGCCTTTGTTCTGCTTGTGGTTGCGGATGAGACGAGCCGTGGAGGGCACTACGGCGGGACGGTTGCGGCACCGACGTTCAGCAGGATCGCGGAGAAAACGCTTAGGTACCTGCAGGTTGCTCCGGCCGGTGAGCCCGTTTCTCGTCTCCCTGGTTCTCCTTCTTCTGAGGCCGAACACCTTGGCGCTGACTCTCACCAGCTTCGTTGATGCGTTGCGGGACATTTCCGTCGGGCAGATCCCAGATGGTGAACTGACCATCACGGGGGCGAGCTCGGATTCTCGCACGGTTCAGCCAGGATGGCTTTTCTGTGCAATACCCGGAGCCCGGGCGGATGGGGCTGCCTACGTCAGGGACGCGATCTCCCGGGGTGCCGTTGCGATCGTTACGGAGGCGGCTCTTGCTTGCCCGGGGGGGACTCCCGTGCTTCGAGTCAGCGACGCTTATGCGGCAGCGGGGCGCATTGCGGAGGTGTTGAGCGGCCGTCCGGGGGAGTGCTTGCGACTGATCGGGATTACGGGGACGAATGGGAAGACGACCTGTGCTTACCTGTTGCGCGACGTATTCAGCCGAATGGGGCATAAGACGGGGATGATCGGTACGGTTGAGTACGACCTCGGGGGATCAGTCAGCAAGGCGGACCGAACGACGCCTCCGGCATTCCGGTTCCAGGAACTGCTGCGGGAGATGGTAGGCAATGGTGTCCAGACGGCCGTTGTTGAGGTGTCCAGCCACGCTCTGGCTCAACGGCGCATGGGCACGGTCCGATTCGCCGCCGGGCTGTTCACCAACCTCACTCGGGACCACCTGGACTACCATCACACATTCGACGACTACTACACGGCGAAGCGGCGCCTGTTCGGGGAGTACCTCGCTCCGAACGGGGTGGCGGCGGTGAATGTCGATGATCCCTATGGCGTGCGTCTGGCGGCGGAACTCTCTCCCCTGGATGGGGTGGCTGTGCGGACATTCGGGGAATCCCCCTCCGCAGATCGTCGGACCTGTGATCTGTCCATCACGGTGGACGGTTGCGAGTTCCGGCTGACCGGGGGTAGCAGGACCATCTCGTTCCGCTCCCCGATGATCGGACGGTACAACGCCTCGAACATCGCCGGTTGTGCCACGTTGGCGTTGGAGCTTGGGGCGGATGAAGAGGCGTTGGTTGACGCCATCCATGGCTTTGAGGGTGCCCCTGGAAGACTGGAACCAATCCGCTGGCAGGGGATCAGCGTTTTCGTGGATTACGCCCACACGGACGACGCATTGGCGAACGTGTTGCGGGCGTTGCGTGGGCTCGCGCCCAGGCGCGTGCTGGTCGTTTTCGGCTGTGGAGGAGATCGGGACCGAACCAAACGGCCGGCAATGGGGCGCGTAGCGGGAGAACTCGCAGACCGTGTGTTCCTGACCAGTGACAACCCCCGTGGGGAAGACCCTGAAGACATTCTTGACGACGTCGAGGCAGGGCTGCCCCGGGGCGGCGAGCACCGGCGCATCGTCGACCGGGGTGAAGCGATCGCGGCGGCCCTGTCAGCTGCTCGTGCGGGTGATGTTGTCCTGGTTGCGGGCAAAGGACACGAAGATTACCAGGAGATTGGGGCCGAGCGTCTTCACTTCAGCGATGTGGAGGTCATCCGGACCGTGTTGGGCGACTTGGAGAGGAAGGACTGAACCTGTTGGGAAACGTCGCTCGGGCGAGGGGAAGCTGCTATGGTGCCACTCAGATACCGAGGTTACTCAGCATATCACTGACGTCCCGCATGAGTGTGACGAGGGTTGGGTGCTGCTCCTCGAGGTCCTCGACTGCGACAGAGAGGCGCTCGCTGAGGGGGATAGGGGATTCCAGGTACCCCGCTCCCTCGCCGTCTCCGAGAAGGCGTGTGATCTCCGTCCGGACAGCTCGAAGGACATTCTCTCCTTCTTCGTCGAGGGATTGCACTTGTCGCAGCTTACCATGCAGAACCTGCAGGTCTTCTTGCAGTGCTTTCGTGTCTTGCATCACCACGGACTCTCCCTCGAGCTTGTACGGACACCACCCAAGGAACCTTACTTCGCCCCGCCTCGCCCCGCAAGCTCCCGGGGGGCGTCTGCCTGGTGGGACCAGCTGTTGCCAGCAGCGGCGGATTGGGCTACGGTAGAGCCCCTTCAGGAGGCACACTGTGAAAACCCTTGACGTTCCGGCCAACGCTGACTTGAGTGCTGTCAGCATTCAGACGACGATCGATGCCTTGCCGCATGAGGGAGGACGGGTTGTCCTGCCGGCGTGTGATATCACGCTTGATCGGGGGCTGGAGCTGCACTCGGGCGTTGAGTTGGTTGGGCAGGGCTCGGCGACCGTTCTCAGAAAGGGCCCCGGGAAGCAGTACCCTCTGACAGGATACCACAACTACGGAATGATGGATGTGCCCCTGGCGTGCGCGGAAGGGCTGCACGTCGGCATGACCGTGTCCATCCACGATGACATGCGCCGTGGGTTCTACGAGACATTCGCACGCATTGCCTGGATCGACGCTGGATGGGTGGGGATTGACACCGGCTTGGCCGCAGACTATGGAGCAAACGACAATCCACGACTGGTGACTGCATATCCAATGATTTTCGGCCACGAGGTCTCGGGTGTCGTTGTTCGTGATGTGATCCTTGATGGGATGCGGGCAGATCAGGAGGAAGACATGGGGGCTTGCCGGGGAGGAGCGATCTACTTCTCCCGCTCGAGCGCGATCCGGGTCTGCAACGTGGCGGAGCACTCCTACGCGGGCGAGGGGATCAGCTTCCAGATGTGCCGCGATGTCGTTGTCACCGACTCCCGCTTCATCGGCAACAGTGGGAACGGAATTCATCCCGGGGCGGGGAGCACAAACTGCCTGATCACGAACTGCGCGGGGAGTGGGAATGACCTGTCCGGCTTTTTCTTCTGCGTGCGTGCGAACCACATAGGGGTAACACATTGCGAATTTGAGGGTAACGGGCAGGGCATGTCCATTGGGACGCGTGACTGCTACAACGTGATCGAGGACTGCCAATTCAGCGGCAATTTGGGGCCTGGGATCTTCGTGCGCCCTTGTCCGGAGCCGTGTGAGGTGCATTCATGCGTCATCCGGCGATGTCGCTTCGAGGGGAACGCCCTTGAGCGGGGCCGGGGGCAGATTGACATAGGGGATAACGCTCACGACATCCTGTTCAGGGGGAATGTGTTCTCCGGTGTTGCTGCGCGCCCGGCTTCCGGCGTCAGCATTGCTCCGACAGCTCATGACATTTGTCTGCAGGAGAATGACTTTGAGCAATGTGACCCGAATGTGGCGTCAGCCGGGAGCGCGCTTTCGGAGGAACTGGCGCTGACAGACTGCGGTTACGATGCTCCCTCTCCGGAGTCGTTCCGGCATCTTGGGGGCACGCCGGAGGCAGGTGAGTAGCCACGCGTGAGCGGCATCAGCCCTTCACGCCTCCCAGCTGTATCCCTTTCACCAGGTATTTCTGCAGGACCACGAACAGAATTACCATTGGGATGACTGACATGGTCACCGCTGCCATGAGGAGGTTCGTGGTCTGTCCGCGGGTGGAGTCGAAGAACAGCAATCCCACGGGAAGGGTGTACCGGTGTATGCTCTTGAGCATCACCAGGGGCCAGAAGAAGCTACGGTAGTTCCCGATGAACGTGAAGATGACCAGGGTGATCAGACCGGGGCGGCACAACGGCAGGATGATGTCCCAATAGACACGCCATTTGCTGGCCCCGTCGATTTCGGCTGCCTCGTCGAGGCTGGTCGGGATGGTCAGCATGAATTGCCGGAGCAGGAACGTGCCGAATGGCGTGAACGCCGCGGGAATGATCAGGCCGGCGAACGAGTTGACCAGGTTCAGGGAGATCATGATCTGGTAGTTGGGGATCATCATGACGAGCCCGGGGAGCATCATCGTCGCCAGGTAGAGCATGAAGACTTTGTCTCGGCCCGGCCAGCGGATCCGGGCGAAGCTGAATGCGGCAAGAGAACTGGTGAAGACCTGGAGGAAGGTGACCCAGGACGCGATGAAGATGCTGTTCCAGTAGAAGCGTGCGAAGGGGATGACCCGGAAGACGTCGGCGTAGTTGCTCCACTTGAAGGCGGATGGCAACCAGGAGCCTACTCCGACTTCTGCCAGGGGTTTGAGACTGGTCAAGACCATCCAGAGGAACGGCAGGACGAAGGTGAAACTGATACCCACCAGGACCATGTGCAGACACATGGTTCGCGCGAGCCTTCGGCGCTCGTTCGCACTGGCCAGCCGAGCGTTGTCCACCCCGGCTTTCTCAGGGGCGGTTCGGTTTTCAGGGGCGTGATCAGTCGTTGACATAGCGGCTCCCGAATTTCCAGTTGAACACCGTCACGCTGAAGACCATGATGAACAGTGCCCACGCCACGGCGGAGGCATATCCCAAACGTCCGGTTTCGAAGCCTTCGTTGTAGATGAAGTAGCTGAGCGTCGTCGTGGATCCTGCCGGGCCTCCTTTGGTCATTGTTCGGGCCATCTCAAAGCCTCCCTGAAGGCCGTGGATCACGCTCATAACGATGATGAAAAAGGTAACCGGGGCGAGCTGTGGCCAGGTCACGTGCCAGAAGCGCTGGAAGCGCGAGGCCCCGTCTATGTCGGCTGCTTCATAGAGTTCCTGGGGCACGTTTGAGATTCCGGCCAGGTAGAGTAGCATGTTATTGGAGCCGATGGCACCCCACAGGCCCATGACCATGATGGCAGGCTTCGCCCAATGGTAGCTGGCCAGCCAGGGCGGCGGTTCCAGGCCGTCTGTTGCCCAGGTTGGGAGTTGGTAGATGACGATGGCCAGGCCGAGGGCGATGAAGGCACCGACCATGAGTGCCAGGCTGAGCATAAGGGCATTCCCAAGCCCTTTTCCGAACGTCGCGGGGAAACGTTCGGTGTCTCTTCCTGCCTGAACAAGTTCATAGGTGGCTGTCGCGGCGACCAGAATAAGGATCATGGTGCCCGCCGCTCTGGTCGGGGCCCAGCGCTGAGCCATCACCACGGGGAAAGAGAGAATGGCTGCCGGAAGTACAGCAGCGGCCCAACCCAAGTCGCCGCTGCGCCACATTCTCACCAGATTCCTCACTCCAAAGGCTGCGAAAACTGCTGCTCCTCCGGCAAATAGCCAGGCGACGGCGTGCATGCTCCCGGGCGGGATGCCATTGACTGCGCCGGAGACTCGGGTCAGGACGGGGTCCAGAACGGTGTTTACCGGGCCTGTGTGTGGATTGTAGAGCTTCTTCCAGAGGATGTAGACGGCTACCCCTGAGGTGAAATGGGGGACATAGAAGAGCGTCCGGTAGACGGTGGATCCGCCGAGAGATCCGGCCACCAGCATGCCGCATGCCAAGCCGCAGAGGAGTATGGTCATCGCTGTTCCTCCCGCCCCGGCCACAACCAGCATGACTGAACTGGCCACCATGACTGCCCCCGCGATAAGCCACCCGTACACGCGTTTTGTTCCCCCGCCAAGGTCTCGGCTGAGGAGAAGCGCTGCCCCAAGGCTTCCGGCAATGGCGAACGGGATGCTCATCATGAAGAACAGCGTATTGCCGAAGAACCTCAGGAAGTCTCGCTCCTGCAGCAGGAGGCGCGTGAAGTGTGCGAAGCCGACACACTTGATCTGTTCATCCTTGAACATGTTGTGCAACTGCAGGTCCCAGTTGCTGAAGGCCAGCACGAGGCTGAATACCAGCGGAAGGATCGTGAAGCACAGGAAGCCCAGGATGTTGGGGCCCAGGAAGGCCAGTCCGAGGGCCAGATTATGTCGGTCCCTTTTGCCCATTTTGCCCAATCCTATTCTGTCCATCCCTGTGCGACGTAGTACCGTCGGTAGAAGGGATTCGTGATCCAGTCCCGAGGCACAGGACGGCCAGCGCTGCGGCGCTGGTCGATCTCTTCCTGGCGTTTGCTGAGCTCGTCGAACTGCGGTCTGAGCTTCGGGTTCTCATTCAGGGCCCGCTGGATTTCCTGATTAACCGTCTCTCCCATCAGCCGAGCTGTCTCTTCCGCCGTTTCGCGATCCGCCATGAACCCCTCCTCCAATTGGCCGATGAGCCGCGTTGCGACGCTTTCGAGAATGAAGGGGCTGCTGCTGACAGGGATGGCAATCGTCTCGGCAGCTTCTGAGAAAGCTTCGTGGCATCCCCACTCTCTCCGGCAGGTGGCCATGTGTTCCCGATACAGTGTGTGGAAAGCCGCCAAAGCCTTCTGGTACGCCTCGGCCGGCATCGCGCTCGGTTTTGGCGGGATGGGCAGGTCCTGCGGGTCAATGGGGTTCTCCCGGTCGATGGTGTCGGTGACCGCATAGAATGTCTTTTCAAACGCTGCCACAGCGTCCAGCTCGGAATCGGGGTAGGGGAAAAACGTGGTCAAGTCAGGGAGAAGGGGGAGCGGTCGTCGGTACGCTTCTGTCTTGGTGTACTTGGGGTTTGGGGGAAGGGCGTCAGCGTCTCTCACAATGTTCATGTTGTAGGCTTCACTGGCGAGGTAGGAGAGGAAGTACTTGGCCAGATCCCGGTGTTTCCCGCCGATGTAGACGGCTGCGGCTCGCGTCCCGGTGGACGTGACCGGGAAGCCTCCGTGTGGGGGTTCCGCCACAGCGAGATCCAAGGTGCCGAATTCGCGGAACTGAATGAGTGCGTAGCGGCCGCACCAGACCATCGCGTAGTTCCCGCTGTTGAAGAGCTGGAAGCTCGACCCTCCGTACCCGCTTTCGGTCGCGAATGCCTCACGGTCAGCGGCGCTCGGGATGATGTGGTCGTCATAGGTCCAACGGTGGATTCGCTTGAGCAGTTCCACGTTCCTGGGATCATCGAGGATGCAGCGAGTCATCGTCTCGTTATAGATGTCCATCCCCAGGCTGCGGCGCCAAATTGTTGAGTTAGGGCCGTTTACGAAGAATGCAGTCTGGCGGGCCTTGCCTCGGTTCGCGGCCTCAACGAACTGCTTTCCCTGGCGTTCGAACTCCTCAAACGTCCAGCGTTTCGGGGGCAGAGGAACGCCGTTTTGGTGGAACGTTCCTTTGTTGACCCACAGCATGTGCGCATAGACGTTGCAGGGGAACGCATACTGACGGCCGTTCACGGTCAGTTCCGGTTCCATGGCCGGGAACGTGTGCTCCGGGCCGAAGTTGAGCTCTTTGGCCCACGCGGTGACATCGGTCAGAAGGCCCACTTTCTGGAAATAGCGCATCCGCTGCCCGCCACAGTGCCCTATCACATCACTGCCGACCCCTGATACCCCCTGGATGAGCATTTTCGAGGCGTCGGAGTTTGCCGTGTCAACCCGCAGTTCGAACTCGGGGTACCCATTCTGTCTGAGCCATTCCTGGAAGGTCGACACTTGGAGGACGCGGGCGGGATTGGGGTCGGTGACCCAGTAGAGTACGGGGAGTTCAGATTGCGTTTCCGGGTTGATCGAATGGGTAAACAGCGAAGCGGCGATCAGTATCCCCAGACACGCGAGGAAAAGGTACTTCATTTTGACACCTTAACCGGCTCTATCGGTTGCACGGAGGACCCATCATCGTCGGGCTCCCATCGTTCGTTAGGAAAGCTCAAAACATGATGCAGGTATGCTACTTACGCAAGGGCAACCCGCGTGTGACGGGAGGATCCACTCTGTCCCCTGCACCGTCGGGGCTGCCCCCTAATCCACACTCGCTCGCGTTCCAGATGCACGCACTCACCACGGGACAGCGGCTTCGGCTGGGGGCGTCGACCTCGATTGCCCGCGTTGCTCTGCATGCTGGAGGCGTTTGTGGTGGTCTTTTCCTCAGGCAAAATGGAGGGGCAATCTTGCTTTGGGGGTCCGGCTTCGGTATAGTGCGGCAAACGTTCGCGAGGGTCAGAGACATGACGTCAATACAACGATTTCCGGGGAGCTTCGGGCTGTATCTGGCCTGCTTGGTTCTCTGTGTTTCCGGAGAGGCCGGGGCTCGACTCAACGAGGAACAGAAGACGCAGTACTCCCGGCTTCGGCGAGAGTATTTTGTGGCTCTGGCACTTCCGCCTGGCAGGGGGCGCAGCCTTCGTAAGGAACACCGTCGGTTTCGTAAGCGGATTGAGGTCTTCCTGAAATCCCTTGGGGAGACGGAACCCGGCCATCGGGCCGCTGCGACTTTCTATCGGGCCCAGCTCTTCTATCACTACAAAGCGTGGGAGCGGGCCCGTAAGGACTACGATTCCTGCCTGGTCCTGTGCGAGTCTCTGGCAGCGGATGCCGTCCGTACGCCGGGACTGCCCCCGGCCGCTTCTATCCGCTTCCTTAGAGCGTTCACGTTCCGGTCGGAAGGCGTGTCGGCGATTCTCGACCAGTTGGAGGCCATTCCCAGAGATGGGGCCAAACCCAAATACGTCGATGTTGGAGAACGTATCAACCGTTGGGCTGAGGCGTTGGCTGATTCCGAGAAGATCCCGGATGCGATCCGGGCATACGAGCTGATTAAGGTGTTCGACCTCTGGGAGGACGAGCATGAGAACCCCAAGCGGAAGATTGACCTGCTCAAGCTGCGCCAGGGGGAACCGGCGGAATGACACGAGGGCTCCGTCCCTGTCCCCGCCTAAGTTTGGGCGGCGCTGAGTCACTGCAAAGACGCGAGACAGAACCATGAGATGGATAGGCTGGATCCTGGCTGGGTTGATGCTGGTCGTTCTGATAGGTATCTACCAGACGAAGACTGCTGAGGTGGCCGAGACCAAAGCCGACGTCGCTTCCCAGATAGAGACCAAAACCAAGGACGTAGACCAGATCTTGAGCGCTGCGGAGGAGAGCCTTCTGCCGCTTGAGACACGCAAGAAGGAAGAGGTGGCTAAGACGGCGGGCCTCAAGAAGACGAATGGCGAGCTGTCAGCCAAAAAGACCAGTCTTGAGAGCTCCATCGCGCAGTTGAACGCTACCATTGAGTCACTGACGGCTGCCAAGGATGACACCAAGGAGAGCCGTCAGGATAGCCAGGCCGAGATCGCTGAACTCCAGAAGAAGATAACCATTCTGGAGAAACAGGTAAGGGCGTTGGTCAAGGCGATTGCGTCGGTCAGTGAGAAGGTGGGGGCGTAGAGGGACAATGGTGAAACTGAAAAACGTCAGGAAAAGCACCTCAGCACCGTCGACAGCGCAGAGGAAGACGACGGGGCAGAAGAGAACGGCGGCGACCAGGAAAAAGGGGCCGGCCAAACCGGCGAGCAACGCCGGAGTTGTGATCGGGTCGGTTGGGGTAGTCTTCGCCATTGGCTTCGCGATTGCGGCAGGGGTTGTAGCAAAGCGGTGTGACACTGAGACTCGGAGACTGCGCGCGACCGTCCCGGTTGAGATGGCGAAGCTGCAGGAATCGGTCAATACGCGGCAGGCCGAGGTCTCCCGCCGACGCACTGAGCTTGGGAAGGTCATTAACAAGAACATTACGGACCAGTCCGGTCTGATCACCGGAAACCAGGCTCTGGAACTGATGGTCAAAGAACTCCAGCCTGAGGCAGACTCGCTGAAGCGAAACCGTGACAAGCTTCAGGAAGGGGTCGATGCTCTCAAGGAGGATGTTGGGCTGATGGGCGAGGGCGTGGGAGACCTGCGGAAGAAGCTCGAGGCGCTGACGGCCAAACGGGCCACTCAGATAGAGGAATATCGTGACCGTTACCGAGTCATGAAGGCTGTCTATGAGGAGAAGTTGGCTCGGCCCGAGCCGGAGATGATGCGGCAGTTCTACAGCGGGCACAGGCATTCTCCTTTCGCTCCGGCTGCCGGCTTTTTCGCTGCGGAGAAACTCTACCAGAAACGGCGCTCACAGGATGCCCTTCGTTACTACACGGACATCCTCAAGCGCTACCCGGACTCTGAATACTCGCCGCACGTGAGGACGCGCCTGGCGGAGATCGAGGAAGGACACCGTTTCGAGCCTTTTGAGCCTGGTATCGGCTTTCATCCGTACCGAGCTCCGGGATTCGTGAAGAAGAACTGAATATGAAATGACGATGACACGAGGGGCGGTTCCCACCGTCTTCAGCCCGGAAGACAAGGTCTTGGCTGAGGATGTTCGGGGGCCGGATACGTGATGTCGGTTGGGGAATTGACCGTGGGAGGATAGCGATGTTGAAGATTCTGTTGGTCGATGACCATGCTGTTGTGCGCCGAGGACTTCGGCAGATTCTTGAGGAAGAGATCGCCGGGGTAGCCTGTGGGGAGGCCTGTGACGCCGCAGAGGCACTATCCCTCCTTGCCGAAGGGGGATGGGATGTCCTGATCCTCGATATAACGCTTCCGGGCCAAAGCGGTCTGGATGTCCTGAGGCAGGCCAAACAGAAGTGGCCCGACTTGCCCGTTCTTGTGCTCAGCATGCATCCGGAAGATCAGTACGCTCTACGTGTGCTGAAGATCGGGGCAGCTGGATACATGACCAAGGAGACAGCTCCCGATGAGCTTGTGCGGGCGATCAGGGAAGTGCTCGACGGGGGGCAGTACATCAGCAGTTCACTGGCGGAAAAACTCTCAGGGAGTCTGGGGGGGAAGGCTCCGGCACTGCCGCACGAGGGCCTGTCGGACCGCGAGTACGAGGTGTTGCGCAAGATCTCTTCCGGACAGACTGTCGGCCAGATTGCCGACGAACTGTGCCTTAGCGTCAAGACCATCAGCACGTATCGCAGCCGCGTTCTTCAGAAGATGAGCATGGCCAACAACTCAGAGCTGATGGCTTATGCGTTACGGCATGAGTTGGTCCACTGACCTGAGGCCGGCCCTAAGCTACTGCCGTGTGTGCGCCGTCTTCCTCGATCATGAGCCGGAGTTTCTCCAGCGCCTGATTCTGAATCTGGCGTACACGCTCGCGCGTTCTGCCGATTGTCTGGCTGACTTCTTCGAGCGTTCGCGGCCGTTCGCCGTTGAGTCCGAAGCGGAGCATCAGGATTGTTCGCTCCCGCTCGTCCAGCTTACCGGTCAGTTTGAGCATGTGCCGCAGCGTCTCTTCATCCTCGACTATTTCATCAGGTGAGGTCGTTTTCTCGTCCGGAATGATGTCCCGGAACTCGCCGTCTTCGCCGTGCTGGATGGGGTCGTGGAGTGAGATCGTCGTGGTCTTGCCCAAGCGCAGTCCGGTGACCGTGCGTTCGGTCAGATTGACTTCCTCAGCGATTTCCTTATCGGTCGGTTCACGGCCGAGTTTCTCGGCCATCTTGGTCCGGGCTGCCTGGATCTTGCTGATCTTGCTTGCGGATTGGACGGGGATACGGATTGTCCGTGCCTGGTTCGCGAGCGCGCGGCGCATCGACTGCTTGATCCACCATGCCGCATAGCTGCTCAGCTTAGCCCCCTTGGAGGGATCGAACTTCTCCACAGCACGCATCAGACCAATATTTCCCTCCGAAATGAGGTCCAGAAGGGGGAGACCGAGACCTTTGAAATCATGCGCAATTTTGACCACGAGACGCAGGTTACTGCGGATCAGCTTGGCCCGGGCTTCCGGGTCCCCTGCCGAAATCAGTGCAGCAAGCTCGACCTCCTCAGCCGGAGTGACCAGGGAGTACTGACCGATGTTTTGCATATAGAGCTTCATCGTGTCGTTGTCTGAGAGCATGCGTAATGGACCCTCCTTTGGGTGTCTCTTGGGTACGTCTATCGTGTGGTTGTATGTGTAGGCGCCCCTGAACTCGACTGGCCCCCAGCGGGCGGAATGCTATGCCGATGGCTACCTGAGCCGCTGTTGCGGGAAAGCATCTGTTCGCCCGTGTTCTAAACCCCATCGTTCGACGGGCAACACCGCAGACTTCGCAAATAAATAGATAATATACCGATCGCGCCAGAACAGTGCAACTTATGCGGGCAAAAACCACCAGAGCCGTGCGGCAGCAGAGCTGCTTACGTGATGAATCGTCGGTTACAGTGACGCTTGAGGACGCGACCGTATTGGTTGGTCCCTGCAATGTTCAAGTTCTGACACAGCAGCTCGCGAGGGGTTCCGCAAGGGGAGAGAGAAGAAAGGAAAGATGGTGCCAGAGGGGGGACTCGAACCCCCACGTCCTTGCGGACACTGCGCCCTGAACGCAGCGCGTCTGCCAATTCCACCACTCTGGCACACAGACCTCAATAAGGTACCGTTCGAAGGCCTGGATTCAAGTAGTTACCGGCAAAGAAAGTGAGCGTTCAAGCGCCGTCCCGACGTCGCCTGGCGGGGGCTTTTGAGGGGGGGGCGATTTGGATCCGGCCTGGACTGTCGTCCGGGTTGGTGACTCGATACCCGGGACTATCGGGGTGTGGGAGCAGTGGCGGCGGAGCGCACGATTGACTTCCGATGGCTGCGAGTTAGCGTAACCGACCCGCTTGTCCCCGAAGGCACTCCGAGGGGGCCATACGTTGTACGCCACCCACAACCGGACTTGTCTGCTGCCATGATGGATCGTCTCCTCAGGATCGCGAAGCAAGCGGGAGAGATCTCTCGCCGACACTTTGGCCGTTTGGAGGCACGAGATGTGCAGCTCAAGGGCGAAGTCGACTTGGTGACCGCGGTGGATCGCGAGCTCGAACTGTTCCTCAGAGAGAGGTTGGGCGAGGCCTTTCCGGATGTCTCCTTTTATGGGGAAGAAGGAGACTACGGGGAGCTCGATCGCTTTGAGCGCGTGTTTGTTGTCGACCCCCTCGATGGGACCACCAGTTTCGTCCACGCTCACCCGTTCTACAGCATCTCGATCGCGCTGCGAGAAGGGAGGGAGACAACTGCCGGTCTCGTCTACCTTCCTTACTTTGACCAGGCCTACTGGGCTGTGAAGGGGCAGGGGGCGTTCCGCGATGGCGAGAGGATCCGTGTGTCCACCACCGCTGAACTGGTCAACTGTTTAGCTGCCACGGGTTTTGCCTGCGTCCGAGCACGGAACGAGCAGAACAACCTGCCTCTCTTTTGCGACTTGATGCCACAGATTCGGGGGATTCGTCGCTGTGGATCTGCAGCCATCGATCTGTGTTACGTGGCGGACGGGCACTACGACTTCTTCTGGGAGTACAATCTCTCGCCGTGGGACATTGCTGCCGGGGCGCTGATCGTGAGTGAAGCAGGAGGGAAGGTCAGCGATTTGGCGGGGGAGCGTGAGCTGATGGGGGCGCCGCATGTGCTGGCCAGCAACGCGGTCGTTCATGATGCCGTGCTTGAGGTATCTCGCCGCTACGCCGCAGACTGCTGACCTGATCCCGTCTTTCCCCGGGCGGGGGCCGAGGGAGAGCCCGACCCCATTGCGCCTCAAGTTCCGCAGTCAGTGGTCCAGAGCCCACTCGTTTAATAGCCCGGCCGCGTACGTTCAGCTTGCGCGGCGTTAGCCTCAAGCGAATGAGCTCTGGGGGTCAGTCTCCCGATTTTCTTTTTCCGTGAGTGTACCATATCCTTACCGAGCTCGGAGAACGTCCCGGCACGATCACCAGAGCTCAGTGTTCCTGTAAAATGAGACGCCCGTTTTTTTCCCGACCGATGGCCGCACCGGGCGGGCAACCGGTGCAATTGTAAGCAACCTCGGCAAAGGGCTTACAATTGTGGAAACCACCTTA
>Ga0209045_1001128_pt1 | contig 26220 bp, 20 predicted proteins | sample SaaInlLV_10m_DNA_4_FD_184664 | JGI IMG/M metagenome (GOLD analysis project Ga0209045, IMG submission 184664) | Marine microbial communities from expanding oxygen minimum zones in the Saanich Inlet - Saanich Inlet SI072_LV_200m_DNA (SPAdes) (version 2) | ecosystem: Environmental > Aquatic >...
TTTTGAGACTTTAGAAATGCAAAGAAAAACCCCTACTATCCTTATGAATAACAGGGGTTTATAAAAGTACCCCGGACAGGATTCGAACCTGTGACCTACGGATTAGAAGTCCGTTGCCTTCCGACGGGTATAAATGACTGTGTCCATCATGTGTCCCGTTTGAGTGCATAATGATGATATATTTAAACCATTAAATGAATAATTAATCAAATAAACTATTTTGATCCTGCTTCGTGTGATTAATAGACTAATCCTTCACGCAACGAATAGAAATACCTGCCCCAATTGGGAGATCTATTCGCTGAGTATAGGAAGTTCCATACTGGACATAATGCACCCATGCCTCATAATAGCTTCCGCCCCAACCACTATATGTAGATGTCCAGTAAAACTCAGAGTTTCCTAATTCGCGAAAACCACCATGGTAATACGAGCGGTTCCCACTTGCAAGGGCAGTGAATCCGGATTCATTTGTTGCCCCAGTATTTGGGGGATTCCAATGGTCATATCCAGCTTCTTTAAGTTTTCCTCCAGCATCTGAACCAAGAAATTCAACTAAAATATTCCATTCTGCATCTGATGGTACATGCCAGCCTTCTGGAGCAATATTTCTACTATCATCGACAGCTCTCCAGTTATAAAGATATCCATAAATTTCACCATTTATAGGATCATTATTATATATTGCATATGCACCAGTAGGACAATATCTCCAATCGGGGTTGCTAACCCCTGTCAATAATGGATCCCCATTTCGGTAGTGAGTTACCTTCAGGTTTTCTGCCATCCACTCTTGATCACCAATAGTGACGGTTTCGTATACGTTGCCATCGTAATCGGTGCAGGTACTGCTACCTTCACTACTTTCAGTTGTAAACTGCCAGGTGTATCCAACTGTCCAATTACCGTAATCATCATACGCACGTATTTTCCAATAATAGGTTGTAAGATAATCCATCGGTCCAGGGTTATAGGATAAATTACTAATTCCTGAATCAACAAGGGGTGGATCTGCTGTTAACCCAAAATAAACATCAAATGTTAAAGGGTCACTATCGGGATCTGTGCAATTCCATAATAATTCAGCATTAACTGACACATCTTCGGAAGTGTGGGTGGGAGATGGTTCAGAGGGCACATCAGGGGACTGATTAAAATCTACAGTTGTAAACTGCCAAACATCAGACCATTCACTGATCCCAAAATCATTATATGAACTTACTCTCCAGAAATATGTTATTGTATTCGATAATTCGTCGATAGCTAATGTCGTTAATTCCGTAATACCAGAGTATAAATTGTTTTGAAAATCTATATCTGTTGACACCGCGTAGTAATACCCTGTTGCATCAATTACCGAACCCCATTCGAGTGTTAGGGTCAATGGCTGACCCACAGCATTATTTACTGGTACAACCAAAGTTGGGCTGTCCGGTGGTGTACCGGTTGTAAACGATGAAAGAATTGTTGAAAATACACCGATATAGTATTCATTCGTGGCACGAACCCGCCAGTAATACATTGTACTAAAATTGAGATTATTGACCGAATAAAACGTTGTGTCAATACCTACTATATCAAAATCATACGGAGAGGGAAAATACGGATTTGTAGAAATTTGCAGGTCATAGTTATCTGCATCAATTGTGGGATACCAGCTGAAAACTATCTCATTCGGCAAATTCTCAAGCCCATCCTGTGGATAAATTGTTGTCACCATCCCCGGAGGACCATTTACAATGACAGAAACAGTTTCAATTGCAGTACCACCGTTTCCATCACTTACGATACAAGTTATGACGTAATTACCTGGTGTATTCGGTGCATTATAAATAACATTACTACCTTCCCCACCAATGTAACCTCCGGTTGTAGTCCACGAATAGGTTAATATGTCAAAATCGCTATCTGTTGCAGAACAAGTGATAGATGAGTTCCCATTTACACCAATTTCAACAGGATTCGCAATTAAACTGGATATCGTTGGTGGATTATTTACAATAATCACGCCCGAATCAGAATCTATTGTCTCTTCATACGGTGGGTCTAATAATTCCATATTAAAATCTGCAAGTTGCCAGTCCATGAGCTCGATAACAAACCCAAGTGTTGATTCTGCTCCTCCATATAATGCCCATGACCATTCCTGAGGATCAGTCTGAATATTTCCCTCGTATCTTAAAAATGGCTCAATATCCAGATAGGGTCCGGCTATTGCATACAGTTTTATATCCAATGTAGGTCTCACGTACCCGCGAATACTCACCTGCCCTTCTGCATTCCACTCAGGTTGATGAATATTGAAATCATATTCTGGTATCCAAATTTCTGACCACTGGGGGAAATTTGCTTCATAATATTGAGCACCAACACTGACTGATAAATTACTATCGAATCCAGCCTGCACTTCACCGCTGTATCCTATATTAACAGCATAACCTGCTTCAAACTTCAGAGTGACAACTTCAACGACTGGGACAAACCCCACCATTTGCACGAATGTATTCGAAAAACTTGCCAATACAATTGGATCATTGTTATTGTTAAAATCCATAAGGATTCCTGAAAATTCTCCTCTAATATCAAAATTGAAATCCAGAGCACCTGAAGCTATTGCATGAAATTCCTGAACCTGACCGCCATCGATATCAAAACCAATATCAAGATCTGGAGTAAAGGTGATCTCGCCAGTTGGTAAGGTTAATAGAACATTGGTTCCATTGATGTTGCCCGAAAATAGTTCTGTACCGCTGATGTTTATACCGTTGTCACGAACCGTAACACCATCATGTAAATATTTTGTCTCTAATCCATATAAAGCGCGGTTTGAACTACCGAAATCAAGTGAGAGTGTTGTATCCATTGTACCACGTTCTATTGCCTCAACCAGCGATGCCTGTATGGTTTGAACTTCCATTGTATTTCCAGTGACAGAAACTGATGTTACTTTGCGAAGATAACCTCCTTCAGCAGTACCCACCAGAATGTCGTTTTCAATAATATCAGGAGCGTCACCGGTAAAATTGAATGTCAGGTGATCTTCTTCTATTGTTTCGACTGTGATATCAGGATCGTCTTCAGGTATTATTACGTTTTCACTGATGACAACTTCCGTATCATCAGGTGATACAGTGTCTTTTCCATTATCGCATGAAAGAATGAAAAAGACAAATATGATAAAAATGATATAGAGAAATCGAGAACGGCTATTCATGAGTTTACTTCCTCTGTTTGGGGTCGAAATTTAATGAATAAAATTATATACTCCATTATTGCTGAAACTCGCATCTATGAATTTTTTTAACGTTGAACTATCAATTCATTGTATGATTAAGGAATGCGCGGCATTTATCCACCATGAGTCCCGTTTGAGCACATAATTATGGTATGCTATGCCATTAAATGGATAATTAATCAAATAAACTTTTCCGATCCGGCTATATAGAATAAATGGATTAATCCCCCAAACAGCGAACCGAAAAACCGTGTCGTTGATTGAAGCTGCTCCGGCGGACTCCTGAATTGCCGTGACTCAGCCCCCGGCCCCAAGCGCCGCCGCTACTGCCGGCCGTAGAGGACCAGAAAGAACCGTTGTCCCCCACATAGCCGAAGCCGCCATCGCTACTGGTGCGGTGACCACCGGGAAGGGCAAAGAAACCTGAAAAGTCGAAGGCGGGATCATTCTCCAGGTATCCGCTATTCCAAAGATCTGCATTCCCACCCAGCTGGCTACCCTGATCGGTGCCCCGCCAATACAAATTGTGGGCATCTACATCACTCATTCCAAGATACATCTCTAACTCCATCCATTCTTCATCTGTTGGTAAATGCCAACCTTCAGGGCAGACACCTCGGTCATCATCCACAGCATACCCATTATAAAGATTTCCATAAACTTCTGCACAATCTCCTTCACAGGTATTCTGGGAAGCATCATCATTATCCCAGGGGTATACCGCATAAGCACCAGTTTCAGTTTCTATCAATAATGGCCATTCTTCATTGGTGAATCCTGTTGGTATCTCATCACCATTATTATAATGCGTCACCTTCAGGTTCTCTGCCATCCATTCCTGCTCACCTATATCTACTGTTTCATAAATATTGCCTTCAATATCGATACAGGAATATGCACAACTCCCATCATCGTAGAATGCCTCAGGATTGTAATTTTGAGCATTGGGGTCAGTACATCCTAAAGTCTCAGGATTGAGAATAATCTCCACTAAAGCCACAATATCAATTATGTTTAAAAAACCGTCTTGATTTAAGTCCATATAGTCGATGTAAATGATACCATCCAAAACAACATCAACAAGCTGAACTAAATCAATTACATTAATTACACCGTCCATTGTCATGTCACCTATACTGGGATATAGGCACGAATCATCATCATACGTTGCTGTCTCATCATAGTTGTTAGCGTACTGGTCTGTACAGCCGAAACAATATTGAGGTTCATATCCAGTGGTGCCACTAACACATCCACATTCATCTATAAATGCCTGTCCGTCACAAACATTATCACAATCAAGTCCATGGTTTTCTAATAAGCCAGTATTACCTTCAACACAGTAATAACATTCGTTGTAATAAGCAATTCCAAAGCAATCACCAAAACAATCTTGATCACTATTCTCAAAATGGTTAGAAGTACCACCTGAACAAACCCCACAATCGTCATTGAAAGCTTCACCACCACATTCCATCATACAATCATAAAAAAGACAACTTTCATCTTCAATATTTGCCTCAGGGTTAAAGTTACATGCATCATCTATCATGCATCCATAAACTGGCAGGATACAGCTTCCATCGTCGACATTTGCCTCTTCATTATAGTTTAATGCAATCGGGTCTAAACAGCCGAAAATTAAATTAACAAATAAATCTACAGATGCTGTTCCCATTGGGGTATAAACTCCATCTCCACCAAATAAGTCAATGCCAATATTAATAATTTCAATTTCCTCGCTTGCATCCCAATACCGAAACTGAAGAGGATTCCCAGAAGTAAATCCATCAATTTCTGGAGTGTTGGGATTATCACTGGATAGGATAAATTGTATAGGTGAGTCAATTTCTGAGAGTAGTTGGATAAACCCAATACAAACATCATTATCATAAATTCCAATCTCATCCCCAACTCTAAGATTGGATGTTTCTATTGTTGCAGAATAAACATATATCCCCATTGGACTCAAAGGGAAATCAGGTGCAACTGATTGAAAATGTATATCAATATCAGAAAGATAATAGCAGGACCCATCATCTACTGTGACTTCAGGATCGAAGTTAATAGCTTCCTCATCTAAGCAACCAGCATATATACAGCTTCCATCATCAAAATAAGCATCTGGATCGTAGTTTTCGGCATAAGGATCAGTACACCCCATATTATGTATAACAAAAGGTAAACCAACTTCTGATATCAAAGGATTACCATCAATATCTGAAAAATTCACATCTTGGATAAAAACATTTCCATTTACTGTTCCAAAATCACCATTCCATGCGGTTATTGTTAGATCACCTTCGCCAGGAGGTATTACAGATCCTGTATTTGAATAACCCACAACAAGACCATCAGGGTCATAAGCTGTCCAAAATTCAGCTTCTTCAGTGGACCCACCAAAGATACCAATCATTTGAAAATCTTCTGCACCTTCTAAACCGGAAATATCTACCGTAAATGAGAACCCACCTACTTCGACAGAATTTTCCATAATGATAGCAAGGGTGTTTTCATCATACCCAGAAATATATACCAAAACCTCTTCATCATAGATACAGCTTCCATCATCAGTATCCGCCTCTGGATTGTAATTGTATGCTTCTGGGTCTGTGCAACCAAAAATAGTATTTAGATAAAAAGGTGGACCTACTTCATAATTTAATGCAGAACCTCCAATCCCAGAGAAATTAGTTATTTGTAATGTGATGGGACCAGTCAGCCCTAATACATCTCCATCCCATGATATTTGTATTAGAACACCCTCTCCCGCAGGAATAAAAGAACCTGTCAACGAAAATCCTAAAACTGTGCCTGAAGGGTTTCCCTGTACAATGAAACCTGCATCTGTGGCTGATCCCCCAGAAACACCTGAAAATGTTGGTACATCATCTTCAATTAAGCCAGATACATCCATGTCAAATTGGAACCCATAAACATTGGCAGTATTTTGCATATATATGTCTAATGTACCACCATTAACTTCATCAATAGTTTGACCAGAAATGTAAATATAAACGTCCTGTGACAGTAATAATTGTGAAAATAATAGCACTGTGACTAAAAAATATTTCATTATCTTCCCCTAAACAAAAAACCCTCAGTTCGCCCACGGATTTGATTTTTTATAATATGTAAATGTATCTTCATGTCTTTTAATGATTTTCCTTCAAAAACAAGTACGAAATTACAAAACAATAATGATTTGAAAGAAATTTATCTATATATGTTTAATTGACATGCACTTCCAATCTGTGGTGTGTTGCTCAAACCTATAGATTAGAATATCTTTATCGAAAATATGGATGTAGGGTGGGGCTATTAAGTAACCCCAGTACATGTCACAATAGGGGGTTTCTTCTATCGTGAGGGAGTAACCCTTACTTTTGGCAAATAGTTTTATGTGGTCAAGTGTGTATTCTTCGTGGAGTTGGAATTGCATGATTTCCCTTCAATAAATCAAACAAAGATTAGGGGATTTTGCTACGGCTTTACAAGGCGAATCATATTAACCGAGTATCAATGAAACAAGAGATACAACATCTAAAATATCAATCGACCCATCACCAGAAAGGTCTCCAACAGCAAGCTCTTCATTAGTAGGGATGTAAGAACTTAAAATCCAGTCAACCATAATAACGATGTCAAGAATATCCACCATTTCATCAGTGTTTAAATCACCGAGAATATTTAAGCAGGTATTATCATCCACATTTGCATCTGGATTGTAGTTTGGAGAACTTGGATCAGTACACCCGTATATAATCTGATCTTCAAACCATATTCTCAAAGCTAAGGAGTTATCTAAGACAAATGGGTTTGGATTGTTCTGATAATTTGCAATTCCCCAAGTTCTTTCAAGTTCGCTTGGATCTACTTCATCTAAATAATTCCAATCCAATAAATCATCTTTTTGTAAGTCCCAGAAGTTTTGATCTGCTACATTGTTGTAAATAGCATTAAAGTAGAACATTGCTCTGGCAGAGTTGCCTTTGTGGTCTTCTCTTGGCTCAAATCTTTCATCTGCTTGGTTAGATGGATTGTATTTTTCAGCGTATTCATCAATGTATTCAGTCGGGATCGTAGTGATGTAATAATCGTTTCTATACCACTTGTCTGTGTCTTCATCTGGGATTTCTGCAAAAGGATCATTACCACGTGATGAGTTGACATTAGATTTGCATGGAAAGAGGTGGTGCATGTCACTTTTTTGAGGTTCATTCCCTGCACCCATACTCTGAGGGAAAGTATGCTCGCAGTTGATTCCTTGATTATAGGCATTGGAGCTTGGGTCTTGATTAAGGTCAAGAGTTATTGTGTATCCACTATAAACCCCTGACAGTTGGTTACCTTCCTTGAGGTCAATAACGGCGTACATGGTGTCTCTTGCTGTGTTGTAACCCATTGTACTGGTAGGTGTGTAGTTCTCTTGGATGTATTCTAAGAGTTGGTCTCCTGTAAGATCTTCGCCAATTATTGATTGGGAGAATGTAAATCCAATTAATAGTAAGAAATTAAATATTTTCAATTTGCAATATATTGGCTACTTAAAATGGAAATTTCTAAGATGGATAATTCAGGAACCGTTACACTCATTCTCATTTTTTAGGCATTCCCTATCTGTTCAAAAGTAACATTTTGGTTTTCTTGCTGATTTGAAAATACTTGCTTCAAGTAATCCGTTGGAAATTTTAGATAAACTTCAGTCATTGAAACTGTAGAATGTCCCAGAGCTTCCTTTACCAATTGGATATTATTGCATTTTAATAGGGTATTTAAAGCGAATGTATGCCTGAGACTATGCAAGCTCCTTCCCTCAATCCCCGCCAGTTTAGAATAATATGTAAATTTGTGAGAAATATAGTGTCTGTTATAGTTCAATTCCTTGGCTATATCATAATCACTTATATTTTCATTAGGGATTGCGATAATTCGTTCTTTCCTGCCCTTACTTTTTTCAACATAAATAAAGTCACCCTCACGTCTTGAATTGGATAATTCGGCTAATCGCATCCCAGTAGTTTCATACGTTCTGAATACTGGGAGCAATGTATCAGCTGGGACAAGTTTGTATATTTTATTAAGTTCTTCAGGCTTGAGAAATTTTGGTAAAGGTCTGTCCATTTTTATTTGGGTCACTTTGAATGGTAATTCTTTGATATACCCCTTTGAAACGATATAATTAAAAAATGTACGGATACCCCTTAGGCGGATATTCACAGTAGTTGGGTTGTACTTTCTTTTTAAGAATGCTACCAAAGCCGGGTATTGCTGCTCGTTCAACTCACTGTATTTTCTAATATATGAAAAACAATCTGCCAAATCTTTTAGGCCTAATCGGTAGCTATCCATTGTGGAGGGCTGTATGCCCTTTTCAGCCGGGTAATTAACTTCGAAGTACCTTATACAGTCTTTTAACGTTATTCGTTCGTAAACAAGGCTTTCCTGGAGTCCCAGTTTAACCTGAGTTTCATTTAATTGGAACTGTTTAAGCTGTATTTCTGCATCTCGTCTAATGGTTGTATGAGTAGGGATACATTTTTCTTTTCCATTAAATCTGACCCTAATATACCACTTCCCCCGTCTTTTTCTTAGGCTTGCCATCTTATATGCTCCAAGTTATTTGAGTTTGTTCAATTGGTGTCAAAACGAATAGGCTGATATGTTTTGTTTAATGAATAATAGAATTATCAGGCTCCAATCTCATTAAATATTTATTGCCCTGCCATCCTTTTTTGAAATACAAATAAAAGGGGGATCAACATCTAACATATTTGATCCAGTACTAAAAGAGATACACCAACAATCTGCATACCGCTCAGAATTATAAATTGGAGAGCATCTATTTGTTGGAGCTCCATCATGGATGGTAATCTTGCATAATTTATCGAAGTATATTGACTTAGCCAACTCTAAGGCTGTTTCTTTTGTAACTTTCACAAATGCTTAACAAATATTAAATGATGTAAAATGGTTGAAATTTTCATATCTACCATCTTGCTCTTCTATCAGTCTTTTCTTCCCTATCTTGTGATTTCACTTCTTCGATAGGTTGTGAGATAACATCAGGGCTCTTGTCGACAGAATTATTGGAATATTCTTGAACTGCTGTTAAGAGAACCTTCTTGATACTAATACCATTAAGGGCGCAGGCACCCTTAAATCTTTTCCATAGTTCCGGATCTATCCCCCGTATCATATAGTCTGGCATTAAATATCTCCTTATAAATAAATTTTGTCAATTAATACGAATACATCGATAATAAGATAACATTAGCTATGATATTAATCATAGTACTAATTATGATATTGATTACTATAGTAATCAATATCATAATTCTTGGATGGAATTATTAATAGATGATGTAGCTGTTCCTACGATAAATACGCATTATTATTATCTCCATTAATATTATTGGTAGGCGCACTTGCTAATGTCTAATTTCAGAGACATATATTTTTATAATTCATATATGATGATAAACAAAACCACAATAAAATAAATCTTTACTAACATTGATTTAATACCTAATATAGTAACGTTTATCGACATAATGATTTCACATCACATAATAATTATTGGGGGTTGAGAATAATGCCTAATGTCTGGATGGTTAGAGCTGGGGAAGCTGGTAGATTAATTGAAGAGTTTGCCAAAGGCTATGTGGCAGTGGGCTGGGATGAACTTGGTGATTTAAGTTCAATCTCTGATAAGGATAGCTTCCGAAAGCAATATCTAAAAAAATATCCCAATAGCCGAAAGGGTGCTATTGCAAATGATATTGCAATGATCTTCAAATTCCGATCAATTATTTCTATTGGTGATGATGTAATATCCTATGATACTGTTAAACGAGAATATTTGATTGGCAAAATCACCGGTGATTACAAATATAAACCCAATGCTGTTGGGGATTACCCCCAAACAAGAAAAGTTAATTGGCTGAGTAGGGTTAGTCGTGATGATATATTAACCTCTTCAAGGAATTCTTTGGGCAGTACGCTCACTCTTTTTTCAATAAATGAAGATGTTTGGGCTGACATTCAATCCACGCTTTCAGGAAAAAAATCCCAAGATAGCATAGAGCTTATTGAAGAAAAAGAAAGCGGACTTGAAGCAATACGGAAAGATGTAAAAGAAAACTCACATGAATTTATAAAAGACAAAATTCTTGAGCTATCACCAGATGAAATGGAAGCCCTCACCGCTGCAATTCTGAGAGGCATGGGTTACCGAACTCGAATTTCTCCCCGTGGACCCGATAGAGGTGTTGATGTTATGGCTTCGCCTGACGGCCTGGGACTGGAAGAACCCCGCATTAAGGCCGAAGTAAAACATCGACCAAAAACATCAATGGGCTCTCATGAGATTAGAAGTTTTCTTGGCGGACTCCGTGAAGGCGATAAAGCTATTTATGTAAGTACAGGTGGATTTACCAAAGAAGCAAAATATGAAGCTGATCGTTCCAATGTCCCTTTAACATTGATAAACCTGGATGACCTTGCAAAGCTAATTGTTGAACATTACGAGAATTTCGATCTTGAAGGTCGAGCGCTAATCCCATTAGTCATGGTGTATTGGCCAGCTGAATAAAGTTACAATAAACCTTATTAACCATTTTAATTATTCGAATTGACATAAAAACCAATCCATAATCATGAAGGAATCGATAAATAAAAAAGAATTCAGCGAATTAGATATATGTGACAAGTATATCACTCCGGCGATTATTAACCGGGGCTGGGACCAAATGAAACAGATCCGAAGGGATGTGACTCTTACACCTGGTCCAATAATTGTTCGAGGAAATTTATCAGCTCGAAACAAGAAAAGAAAAAAGTTTGCTGATTATGTTCTATACAAAGAACCAGGAGTTCCTATTGCAGTACTTGAAGCAAAAGATAATACTCATTCTGTCAGCCACGGTCTTCAGCAAGCGTTGGGATATTCAGAGATATTAAATGTACCCAGCACTTTTAGTTCAAATGGTGATGCCTTTGCCTCTCACAATAAATGCCCTGAACCAGAAGAATTTGTAGAGTGTCAGATTCCACTTGATCAATTTCCATCTCCGAACATGCTATGGCAACGATATAAGAAATACAGAGGCATAGAAAACAACTCTGAAGAGTTAGTACTTCAACCTTACCATATTGATAATTCTGGGAAAGAACCGCGATATTATCAAGTTGAAGCCATCAACAAGGTTTTTGAGGCAATAGCAAAGGAAAAAAAACGTATCCTACTTGTTATGGCTACAGGTACTGGAAAAACATATACTACTTTTCAGATTATTTGGAGACTTTGGAAGGCAAGAAAAGTAAAAAGAGTACTTTATTTGGTTGATAGAAATATACTTGCCGATCAGACTTTGGTAAATGACTTCAAACCATTTGGCTCTGTAATGGCAAAAGTAAAAAACCGAAAAATCGATCCCTCATATGAAGTACATCTGGGTTTATACCAAGCAATAACAGGTCCCGCTGAAGAGGATAAAATATTTAAGAATGTATCCAGAGATTTCTTTGACATGATCATTATTGATGAGTGTCACCGTGGAAGTGCCGCTGAAGATTCTGCATGGAGAGAAATATTAGAATATTTCACGGGGGCAATTCAACTTGGTATGACTGCCACTCCAAAAGAAACTAAATATGTTTCAAATCTTTCATATTTTGGTAAACCTGTATTCACGTATAGTTTAAAACAAGGTATCGAAGATGGATTCCTTGCTCCCTACAAAGTTGTTCGCATTGATATCGATAAAGATATTCATGGATGGACACCCCCTCCTGGCATGAAAGATGACTTGGGAGTAGAAATCGAAGGTCGAACATACAACCAGGCAGACATGGATCGAATTCTGGTTCTCAATCAACGTACTAAACTTGTTGCCAACCGTGTCATGCAGTTACTAAAGGCGACTGGAATATATTCTAAGACTATTATTTTTTGCGAAGATATTGACCATGCTGAAAGAATGAGATCAGCTATCGTGAATGCTGCCGGTGATATTGCAAAAGATAATCCTAAATATGTCATGAGAATTACTGGAGACAGTGTTGAGGGTAAAGCTGAGCTTGATAATTTTATCGATCCTGAGAGCAAATTCCCGGTTATTGCCACTACATCTGAGTTATTGAGCACTGGGGTAGATGCAAAGACATGCAAACTGATTGTATTAGATAAAACAATTAACTCTATGACCAGCTTCAAGCAGATCATTGGCCGAGGAACTCGTATTGATGAAGTATATAATAAGTATTTCTTCACAATTATGGATTTTAAAAAAGCCACAGAATTATTCAAAGATCCTGATTTTGATGGTGAGCCTGTTATCATCTATGAACCTGGACCCAATGACCCTATTGAACCACCAGACCCTCCTGATATGGAAGATGATGATGGAGATGAAGAAGATCCAACACCAAGACAAAAATATATCATCAATGGGGTTGAAGTTAATATTGTTGCTGAACGAGTAGAATATATGGGTAGTAAGGGTGAGTTAATCACCGAGTCATATAGGGACTTCACCAGGAAACAGATTCAATCAGAATATGCATCTTTAGATGACTTTTTAAAGAGTTGGAATGCAACAGAAAAAAAACAGAAAATAGTAGAAATACTTGAAGAACATGGTATCATCCTTGAAAATCTGGCTGCTGATGTTGGTAGAGATTATGGTGACTTTGATCTTATCTGTCATATCGCCTATGACCAGCCCCCTCTTACTCGCGTGGAACGGGCCAATAATGTAAAGAAACGTAATTATTTTACAAAATATGGTGAACAGGCAAGGGCAGTACTTTCTGCATTGCTGGATAAATATGCTGATGAAGGTATCCTGACTCTTGAGAATGTAAAAATACTCAAACTCAGACCATTCAATGAAATGGGGACACCAATGGAGATAATTAATTCTATCTTTGGTGGAAGAGAAAATTATAACGATGCCATTCAAGATTTAGAAAAAGAAATATATAAAATGGAGCAATCTGCATGAGCAATGTATCCGGTGTAATAAAATCTATTCAAGACATAATGCGTAAAGACGTCGGGGTTGATGGTGATGCGCAGCGTATTAGTCAATTAGTTTGGATGTTTTTCTTAAAAATCTTTGATGATAGGGAAGATGAGTTAGAACTTCTCGAAGATGATTACAAGTCTCCTCTACCTGAATATTTACGATGGAGGTCATGGGCAAAAGATTCAGAAGGTAAAACTGGTGAAGAATTGTCCGAATTTGTTAACGTACAATTATTTCCTACATTAAAGAATAATCTCATTTCTTATGGTTTAGCTGATAAGAGAGCTATTGTTATTCAAGACGTATTTGAGGATGCATACAACTATATGAAATCAGGCACATTGATGCGTCAGGTGATCAACAAAATCTGTGAGATTGACTTTAACACAAGCCAGGACCGTCATACTTTTGGCAATATATACGAGCAAATATTAAAGGATCTTCAATCTGCTGGCAACGCAGGAGAGTTTTATACACCACGAGCCATTACGAAGTTTATGGTCAATCGGGTGGATCCAAAATTAGAAGATTCGGTTCTTGATCCAGCCTGTGGTACTGGAGGATTTTTAAGTTGTACTATCGACCATAAGCGTGAAAACTATACAAATAATACAACTGACGAGGAAATTCTTCAATCAAGTATTAACGGAGTAGAGAAAAAGTCCCTCCCTCATATGCTCTGTGTGACAAATATGATACTGCATGGAATTGATACACCTACAAAGATTAAACATGATAATACACTGAGTCGACCTTATAAAGATTATGGAGAAGCCGATCGAGTGAAATGTATTATCACCAATCCTCCATTTGGTGGTATGGAAGAAGATGGTATTGAGAATAATTTCCCGGCAACATTCAGAACTCGTGAGACAGCAGACTTATTCATGGCTCTAATCATCAAATTGCTTAAAGTTGATGGACGGGCTTCAGTGGTGTTACCTGATGGTTTCTTTTTTGGTGAAGGAATGAAAACCCGATTGAAAGAGAAATTATTGGATGAATGCAATCTACACACTATCGTCCGTTTACCTAATGGAGTTTTCAACCCATATACTGGTATAAAAACCAACCTGTTGTTTTTTACTAAGGGTAAACCAACTGAAAATATTTGGTACTATGAACATCCATACCCTGAAGGGGTGAAAAGTTATAATAAAACAAAACCCATGCGCTTTGAGGAATTCAAGACAGAGATGGATTGGTGGGGAAATGAAGAAGATAGTTTTAAATCAAGAGTTGAAACAGATCAAGCCTGGAAGGTCTCAGTAGATGAAATCAAAAAGCGCAATTATAATTTGGATATTAAGAACCCACATGTTGCAGATCAAATCAATCATGATCCGGCGGAGCTCTTGGCAAAATACGCTGACCAGCAGAAAGAAATTGGCGGAATAAGAAATCAACTCAAAACAATACTATCCGATGCATTAGACCGTGGGGATTCACGTTGAGTATTCAGAATGTTGTTATTGATCATATTGATACTTGGACAACTGCCAAAGATCAAAAAGCAAAAGGTGGTCGTGGACGAGGTAAGAAGTCCAATAATCAGAGTCAGTATGGCGTTAAAAAATTACGTGAATTGATATTAGATTTAGCAGTCCACGGAAAACTTGTTATGCAAGACCCTAATGATGAACCAGCATCTGTACTTCTTGAAAAGATCGCTACAGAAAAAGCCAGGTTGATCAAGGAGGGCAAGATCAAAAAGCAGAAACCATTACCTGAGATTAGTGAGGATGAGAAACCTTTCGGGTTGCCAGATGGGTGGTATTGGACCAGGCTTGGCGAGGTTACTACATATGGGATCACAGAGAAATCAGAGTGCAATGATGCCAATGAAAATACATGGATCTTGGAATTAGAAGATGTGGAGAAAAGCACATCTAAACTACTAAACAAAGTTAGAGTTGCCGAAAGACCTTTCAGAAGTTCCAAAAACATATTCCTTAAAAACGATGTTATCTATGGCAAGCTTCGACCATATTTAGACAAAGTTATTATTGCAGATGAAGTTGGAGTTTGCTCATCTGAAATGATTCCAATTAGAGGATACTTCGGTATTGTACCTGCATATCTAAGATTGGTTTTAAAATCACCATATTTCAAATTTTACGCAAATAATTTTACCCATGGAATGAATCTCCCAAGGTTGGGAACGGAGAAAGCTCGACTTGCTTTATTTCCATTTGTTTCTGATTTTATGCAATACCGCATTGTATCAAAGGTTGATGAACTTATGGCATTGTGTGATAAATTAGAACAGGAACAAACTGATAATGATGAGACCCATCTGCTTTTAGTCAAAACCTTACTTGACACGCTCACCAATGCCAAAGATCATAAAGATTTCATTGAGTCCTGGTGGCAAATTGAGCACAACTTTGATATTCTCTTTACCACTGAAGAAAGTATTGATGTCCTTAAACAGACTATCCTTCAACTGGCAGTAATGGGTAAGCTTGTTCCTCAAGATCCAAATGATGAACCCGCTTCTGTACTACTCAAAAAGATTGCCTTAGAAAAAGCCAGGTTGGTCAATGAAGGTAAGATCAAAAAGCAGAAACCATTGCCTGAGATTAGTGAGGATGAGAAGCCGTTCGAGTTACCGAAGTGTTGGCAATATATTAGGTTGGGTGAGGCGATCAATCTTATATCTGGTCAACATCTGAAACCAGCTGAATACTCGGAGACACAGGACCAAACGATGATCCCATACCTAACGGGTCCCGCAGAGTTTGGTCTCGAAAATCCAATCCCAACACGATTTACACTTGAAAAGCGGGCTTTTGCAGAAAATGGTGATGTTCTGATCACTTGTAAAGGTTCTGGAGTAGGGAAACTAAATATTGCGGATACTCAAATCGCAATTAGTAGGCAATTAATGTCGATGCAACCAATGGTTATTACCACTCAATATTTGTTTTTGATGGGGGATAGTTTATATAATAATATCCGTAGTAAGATTGTTGGAATCGCTATTCCCGGAATTTCCAGGGAAGATGTTTTGGAGGCAATTATTGGACTACCCCCCATAGCTGAACAACAAAGGATTGTCGCAAAAGTCAGTAACTTATACTCGATTTGCGATTCGCTCAGAGTACGCTTGAATGTTGCTCAAACTACCCAAGTACAGCTTGCTGATGCGGTGGTTAAGTCTGTGACATGAAAAATGACATTAATAATTATCACATTTGATACAGGAGGAAAAGAATTTGCGCATTAAAAGTTTGGAAATAGGCAAATTCAAGAACTTAGAGGATTTCAATATTGAGTTTCAGAGCGATTCACTAATTGACCTTATTATTGGGAAAAATGGATGTGGTAAATCAAATTTCTTTGAAGCCATCGTTGAAATATTCCGGTGGTTGAATGAACCAGAAACCATAATACCTTTCGAATTTAAACTTGGATATGAGATTAATGGAGATGAAATTACTGTTGAAAATACAGGTGGCATTCTGCATGTAAATGGGAAGTCAGTTAAGAGAATTAATAAAATCTATCTACCAGAGAATATAATTATTTACTATTCTGGTCACAATGATACTGTCTCACAATTTATTAACGATTATGAGGAAAAGTTCAAAAAGCAAATAAAAGGAGATGAGTTAAAAGATCTAAGACTTTTTTTTGGGTTAAATACTCATCATAGATTAATTTTATTACTGACAATTCTATTACTTGACGAAAGCTCCATCATCCGTAAACATCTCTGTTCTCAAATTAATATAGATAAAATATATTCAGATATAAAATTTATTTTTAAAAAGCCATTCTTTTCAAAATCAACGTTAGAATCCTGGGATGATATGCCTTTTTGGGGGGTCAAAGGATATTTGAAATCCGTTTTGATGGAAATGGAGAAAAATAGATCAAAGAGTAATGAAACAAGAGAAGAAGGCTATATTGCAAATAGGGAAGAGTATGTCATATACTCAACTTTAGATGGATTAAGAGATCACTTTAGTGATTTTCCTCCAATCAATACTTTTAGATACTTTGATGATCTGAGAGTAATTGATATGATCAAAGAAATTAGTTTCGATGTAAAACTAATAAATGGGCAAATAATTAATATTAATCATTTTAGTGATGGGGAGTATCAAACATTTTTTATAAATGGTATACTCGATTTATTTAAAGAGAGAAATTGCCTTGTGCTTTTGGATGAACCAGATTCATTTCTTCACCCGGAATGGCAGCATAAGTTAATAAAAAATATTCTGGAATATATTCCAGAGATTAATAATAATAATCATATTCTACTGACAAGTCACTGTGCCTCTACAATAGTTTCCTCCGAGGATGACGTGGTAAATATGTTCGAAATAAAAGATAAACAAGTTAAGTCACTTTCAGTCTCAAGGAATTATGCAATACAGAAATTAAGTTCAGGTTTAATCACTCTGAATGAAGAGAGTCAAATTTTGAGTATAATAAATAAAATCAAAATTGATGATAAACCAATTCTTTTTACTGAAGGACCAACGGATATACCAATTATTGAGTTAGCCTGGAGAAAATTAAGAACAGGTCCATTACCTTTTTCTATTATTAATGCCTTTTGTTGTTCATACCTTAGAAGGCTAATACAGGATGAAAGTATATATGCAGAGGCGGGAGGAAATACACTGTTTGCATTATTTGATTTTGATGAAGCTTATAATGAGTGGAATTCAATTTCTCTCAAAGGTGAGTTACTTGAAAGTGACCCATACAAAGGATTATGTTGTAAAGTTAAAAATCAGAATGGATATGCCTTTCTTTTACCTGTACCACAAGAAGGAAGGATTAAATCTCAGGTAATAAAAAATAGTACTTCATTTGAATCGTATAAACATGAGTCACGCCTTTGTATAGAGTTACTATTTTATGGATATGAGGAAGTCGAGGACTTTTTTCAAGAAGTTGATGAACGTGGTGGAGGGAAAATAATTCAATTTAAAGGTGACAAAAAACATTTTGCAAATGACATAATAAATAAGCTTGAAGCTGAAGCATTTAATATCTTTGAACCATTATTCTCCTCGATTGAGGAGAAAATATAAATTATAGAATTTATTTAATTTCATCTCTCATTATCCATGATGTGTTTGACAATTTTCCTATCATTTAGAAAAGTTGAAAGACACACTGAGGTATAATTATGTTAAGGTATGTTAAAGTTATTGATGGTCTTGGCCCCATTCTTTTTGAGAAAAGTAATCGTGCAAAGCGCATGAATATCAGCGTTCGACCTTTCTCCGGAGTTCGAATTGCCGTACCTAAATTGGTCTCTTTTTCTGAAGCTGAAAAACTGGCCAAATCAAGAGCTGCATGGATAATCAAACAAAAAAGTAAGATGGCTGTCATTGAGAATGAAATGCGTCAGATTGCTAAAGATGAAATAGACATAAATCTTGAAGATACTGTGGCCAAGTTAAGAGCCAGATTAAATGAATTGGCTTTAAAGCATAAACTCTTTTTTAACAGAGTAACCTTCAGGAATCAAACCACCAGATGGGGTAGCTGTTCTCTAAAGAATCACATCAGCTTAAATCTTAAACTTATAATGCTCCCTGATCATTTAATAGACTATGTGTTATTGCATGAATTGGTTCACACCAAAATCAAAAATCACGGACCTAATTTCTGGCTGGCATTGGATAAATTAACTGGCAATGCCAAAGCTCTTGATAAAGAGCTAAAGGGATACCGGATTAGAAGGAATCCAGATAATATCCCATTGAAATAAGTCCTTTCATATCCCAAATCGAAAACTTCTTGATTATATTTTGACTTCCTCACTTTTGGTCTAAAAACCCATAACGAATAAAAAAAATCACCAGCTATTAATTTATTTAAAAAGATTTAATAAATTTTGATATGACACAATCTAAAAATATCAAACTAACAGCGAAGCAGGAGTTATTCTGCCAAAAGGTAGTTGAGGGGAGGTCGTTATCAGATGCCTACCGTATAACATACAACACTGCAAAAATGAAGGGCAAAACAATTAACAACAAAGCCTGGGAACTATCAAAAAACGGGGAGATTACGGGGAGACTTAAAGAGCTTAGACATAGAGCAATAGCCAAGCATGATGTAACCGTAGAAAATGTGATCCGGGAGATAATGAAGATTGCTTTTCTAAATACCCAGGATTTATTTGATGATAAAGGGGAACTTATCCCTATTCACCTACTCCCCAGGGACACCGCAGCAGCAGTTGCAAGTATAGAAGTCACTCTCTCCAAGATTGTGAATGGTAAAGAGGGATCCGCAGACGAATATGAATATCTCAAGAAGATCAAGACCAATGACAAGCTGAAGGGCCTGGAGATGCTTGGCCGATACCTGGCAATGTTCACGGATAAGGTCCTGGACCTAACTCCCAGGGAAGTTATGGAAGAAGCGTACCACGAACAGCAGGCAACAACAGCAAGAGCCATGTTAGAGAAGTATAATAAAACAGAGAAACTTACAGTATCCGATGCTGCAATCGAGCCAGCTAACTAAAAACAAATTTCATCCCTATATGGTAGCTGACCTGGTAGCCCAGGGGGAATACACAGAGGCCGATTTTATATCCTTTGTGGATACTTACAATTCAAAGCCTCTTGAATTTTATTGTCCCAATGGCAAACAAGAAGAATTTATAGAAACAGTAGCTACATGCAACCAGGAAGTAGATACCCCGGTGATCCTGGTAACTTATGCCAATTGTGTAAGCAAGACCACAACATCCTTACAGATTCTCATGAATATCATCTATGGACCTCAAAACGGATGGTTTGACCAACCTTTATTCAAGAATTTTCCATATCCAAAAGGAGCAAGGTAATGTTGCACGGCTGACGCTCTCAAGAACAAAGTGGTGCCTGAGATTGAGAAACTGGCTATACCCTATACCTTTTTCCCTATCCAAGCGTGGAGAGCTTATTACAAGCGAATATAGAGTTAGTATGGATTGTTATTACACCTAACGACATTGGATCAGGATCCCAAGATATTTGAATCAACTGACGGTTGCGTGCTGATACTCAAAGAATATGATTGAAGTACAACTACTCAAAATCTCTGACAAGACGAAGACCAAAAAATATTGTTGTGTTATTTGGATATTGGCACGGTCCGGTGCTCCATAATTGAAGAATCAAAATCTTTCAAACATCGGACTGAATAACCGTATTGCTTGTTCGTATAAGAATTTGCTATCTCAGCTACACCAGAGTCTACCCTCCAGCTACTCGCTGCATAATCATATATTTCTGTCGAAGTCCAATAAAAAGTTCTGTATCCAATATTAGTATAATCATTAAAAGATCGATAACCACTGGGTAGAGCTGTAAACCCACTTTCGTTTGTAGCACCAAAATTGGGTTCATGCCATAATCCGTCACTATCCTCTAAGGTCCCAATTGATTTCAATGCTCCACCGGCAACAGCATCACCACCGAGGAAATTAATTAATTGTAGCCATTCGTCATCAGTAGGTATATGCCAACCCACTGGTGCGAGATTTCTCTCATCATTGATCGCATACCAATTATAAAGATTCCCATAGATATCTGTGTTTAATGGAGTATTGTTATAAAAGCAATATGCACCTGTGGAAAGGGCTCCCCATTCATTACCATCGGCGATTTGTGGTATTGGGTCACCGTTACGGAAGTGAGTCACCTTTAAGTTATCAACCATCCATTCCTGATTGCCAATAATGATTGAAACGATATCTAAACAGCTCCCATCGTCATAGAATGCTTCAGGGTTGTAATTTGGTGCATTAGGGTCAGTGCATCCCAAAGTTTCAGGGTTAAGAATAATATCAACTAAAGCCACAATATCAATTATGTTTAAAAAACCATCTTGATTTAAATCCATATAGTCAATATAATTAACGCCAACTAAAACGACTTCAACAAGTTGGACTAAATCAACTACATTTATCTCACCATCCATTGTTAAGTCACCAATATTGGGATATAGACACGAATCATCTTCATATATTGCATTTTCATCATAGTTAACAGCGTATTGATCAATACAGCCAAAGCAATATTGAGGTTCATTTCCAGTAGTACCGCCTACACATCCACATTCATCAATAAATGCTTGTCCGTCACAATCATTGTTACAATCAATTCCATGATTTTCTAATAAACCGGTGTTTCCTTCAACACAATAATAGCATTCGTTGTAATAAGCAACTCCGTCGCAATCACCAAAACAGTCTTGGTCACTATTCTCCAAATGATTTGAAGTACCACCTGAACAGACTCCACAATCATCAATAAATGCTTCACCATCACATTCCATCATGCAATCATAAAAAAGACAACTTTCGTCTTCAATATTCGCCTCAGGATTATAATTACATGCATCATCTATCATGCATCCATATACTGGCATGACACAGCTTCCATCATCCACATTTGCTCCATTATTATAGTTAATTGCGATCGGATTCATACAGCCATAGATTAAATTGACAAATAAATCAACAGAAGCTGTTCCCATCGGAGTATAAACTCCAGTCCCATCGAATAGGTCTATGTCGATATTAATAATTTCAATTTCTTCACTTGCATCCCAATAACGAAATTGAAGGGGATTCCCTGAAGTGAACCCATCAATTTCTGGTGAGTCAGGATTATCAATAGATATGATGAATTGTAACGGTGAATAAATTTCTGAGATTAGTTGGATAAATCCTATGCAAACATCATTATCATAAATACCTATTTCATCGCCAATCCTTAAATTTGAGGTCTCAATTGTTGCTGAGTAAACATAAATCCCCATAGGACTCATGGGGAAATCTTGCGCTACAGATTGAAAATGTATATCAATATCAGAAAGATAATAGCAGGACCCATCGTCTACTGTTGCTTCAGGATCGAAGTTAATGGCACCCTCATCTAAACAACCTGCATAGATACAACTTCCGTCGTCTGATATTACTTCTGGATCGTAATTGTATGCAAAAGGATCTGTACAACCATACCATCCAAAACTTATGAGCCACATATCATAGCTACTATCTCCAAACGAGTTTGTAGCTCCTACCATAACAAAACCTTCATCATTAGTTTGTTGGACTGACTTTCCACTATCATTTCCATCTCCTCCGTAAACCAAATTCCATTCTTCATCTCCATAAGAATCAGTTTTAACAATAAAAACATCATTTTCAGTTTCTCCATAAGACATTGTGTGTCCGACAATAATAAAACCACCATCGCTCGTTTGTTGGACACTGTGTCCAAGGTCAGGAGTTTCCCCACCATATGTCTGACTCCATTCTTCATAACCGTTCGCGTCTGTTTTGATGAGCCATATATCATCATCTGGGTCACCATTACTAAAAGAAGCCGTACTTCCAGTGATTACAATACCACCATCCAAAGTTTGTATTAAAGAGTATCCATAGTCATCATTGCTTCCACCAAATGTCCAATTCCACTCATTGTTGCCATTAGAATCGGTTTTAATAAGCCAAACATTTGGATCATGTTCTTCATTACTTCTTGTAGAGCCGATAGCAATATATCCACCATCGCTCACTTGATGAATATCCCTTCCATTGTCATTCGAATCTCCACCATATGTTTGATTCCACTCTTCATTGCCATAAGAATCTGTTTTAATAAGCCATATATCTGGTCCACCATTTCCGAAGGAGTACGTATCACCAATGATAATATAACCGCTATCCATTGTTTGTTGAACAGAATATCCAATATCATGTTGATTCCCCCCAAACATTGAGTTCCATTCCTCATTACCATTAGGATCAGTTTTTATTAACCAAACATCTGCACCTCCATTTCCATAAGACTGAGTATATCCGACCATAATAAAACCACCATCGCTCGTTTGTTGGACACGGTTTCCAAATTCAGGATTGTTTCCACCATATGTCTGGCTCCATTCTTCATAACCATTCGAATCTGTTTTGATGAGCCATATATCTGTACTACCATTTCCAAAGGAATCTGTATGTCCGATAATTATGAAACCTCCATCATTGGTATTTTGGATGGATGTCCCAAAATCAAAACCATCCTCTCCAAAAATCTTTGTCCAAAGAGTGTCAGGTTGGGCAGAAATTATTGCTATTAACAAGAAATATGGAATAATATTTAATGTTTTTGTTAATAACCTGTGCATAGTTTCTCCTAAAGCAAAAACCCACAGGAATCCCACGGGTTTGATTTTTTAATATGTAAATGTATCTTCATGTCCTTAATTTTATTAATATCCTTCGAAATCGAACATGAAATTACAATAATAATTACGATTTGAAAGAAATTTATCTATATATTTTTACTTGATATGCACTCCCAATCTCTGGTGTATTGCTCAAACCTATAGATTAGAATATCTATATCGGATATATGAATATAGGGAGGGGCTATTAAGTAATGCCAGTACATGTCACAATAAGCGATTTCTTCTATAGTGAGGGAGTAACCTCTACTTTTGGCAAATAATTTTATGTGGTAGAGTGTGTATTCTTGGTGGAGTTCGAATTGCATGATTTTTCCTTCAATAAATCAACTGAATATGTAACGAATTTACTCTTCACAAATTAAGTAACAAAAAATATCCCATTAAATGCTGAAGCATCTAAAATATTCATAGCAACATCTCCTGACTTTTTTTCTTATTATTTCGCCATATTTAATTCAAATTAGATTTGTTATGATGACTTATTCAATGTATTCACTGTGAATGCATTTCAAATATAATAATATTTTACTATAATTGAATTAATAAGGTTATCTTCCCTATATTTATTTGGATCATCACCAGCATGTTGACTCATCCATTTATCCGAAATGGTTATCTTCTTTACTTGTTTATTTCGCAGTTCTTCCATCAATGTTAAAATATTCTATATTTTAGGAGGAGTTTCTGTCTGTATGATTTTATCACTATTAATTTCTAATTTATAGGATTTAGCATACTATTTCTACCCTTTCCAAATTATTGGCTCTCAATAAATTGGAATACTTGGTTATCTTGACTATATTTTAATAAATAAGAAATCATCTCCATCATATCGGTGTATACACATACTTCTTGGTTGAATGGTTTGCTTATATCGCAGAACGTGAGACTTCCACAATTCTTGTTGATCCAATTCCAAAAGAGGTAAGTTTAGAACATGATGGCAAACGAATTAAATGAACTAAAGAAGATTGTTGATCAAAGGATCAACCAGGAGGACAGGATATTCCTGATGCTGGAGCTCCCAAGAGGCGAGAAATTATACGAACTCCACAAGGACCAACTGGGAGCGGGAAACAAGGCGTTCGGGGCACTTCTACGGACACTGACGAGACAGTACGTGGAGCTTAACCTGATATTGGGAATGATTTGCGAGCAGATCGAGTATCAGCCCAATCAGACCATGTGGGAGGACAGCAAACCCTTGAGGCTGATGGCCAAGCTGTTTCCCGGATTGGAAACTCTGGATTGGTATCAAAGACAGTTAGGGATGATGATGGTGCCAATAAATCACTTCTGGTACAAGGTAGTTACTCCCTCTGACCTTAACCGCCCCTACGACCCACAAAATCCCAATGACGATCTTTCAATAGTAATACCGATGTTATCCTCCAAAATGCAAATCCCAATGCCCTAACAGATCCCTACTATCTTTGTTTAGTTTGATTCTCTAATTCTATAACCCACCCTTAGCAATAACCCTTGATGCTTTTTCACAATCAATAAAATATCACCTGCCCCCCCTGCCTTTTGCACTATGTTGCACCATAAATATTTCATTCGCCATATCCATTGATAATATGTACTCATTGGTTCTGCCACCGCTTTCTAAATTTTTAGAAAACACCCAATAGTCCTCACTTTTGATTAAATCATAGTCTTTTGTCAGGTTAATTTTTCAATCTTTGAATATTCAGCATGAATTCTTCTACCAAAAGGTAGTTGAAGAAAAGTCTTTATCAGATGCCTACCGCATAGCTTACAACACCACAAAAATGAAAGATACAACAGTCAATAATAATGCCTGGATACTATCAAACAAGAGCGAGATTACAGCGAGATTTGAAGATCTAAGGAAGAGAGCAATAGCCAAGCATGACATAACGGTTGAAGATGTTATAAGAGATAATGAAGATTGCCTTTCTAAACACCCAGGACCTAATGGATGAGAAGGGCGAACTTATCCCGGTTCATCTCCTTCCCAGGGATACCGCAGCTGGCCATACCCAATAGAAGTATGGTACTGTTGCGCAGCTGATGCTCTCAAGAACAAGGTGGTGCCAGAGATTGAGAAACTGGCTAAACCCGATAAATACCTCATCCAAAGGTGGAAAGGCTTAATAGAGCGAATTTAACTTTAGTGATGAGTGGTTAGTATACTTGAAAACATTCTACCAGGACCCCAAGACTTTTGAATCTGATGTTATTGGAATGGCGATCCCTTAAATACTATGATTGAAAACAGATATTTATAATAATATTAATCACATACATCGATTCCATACCCTATTTTAAATCATTGGATTATTGTGATTTTTTAGTCAATGATTAAATCATTTTAATATAATCATTTAATTAGACATCTTTTTTGGGCAGAATTACAATGATTAAAATGATCTTTTTCCAGACCAGCAAACCCCTTTCAGATATTTTCAAGTACGACACTTTGGCCATCCTTACAGATAAGTAGTAATCAATACGCTGCCGACCTGATTTTTGATTACCACGCTGCCGTGGTTTAATCCAATAATCAATATTCTCCTCGAATACCTTGCTCTTTGTTAGAAATGACTTGACCCAATCACTAAAATGCCTCTTTGATCCAAGCATAGTATATAGCTCTCTGGCATCTATTACATTGCCATTATCGGTCTTGGTTACTTTTATTGTATCATCCATTAGTAATGTTTAATAAATCCACACAGTGATAATTGGGTGGGTGGATTCCAAAAG
>Ga0209045_1001131_pt1 | contig 26113 bp, 30 predicted proteins | sample SaaInlLV_10m_DNA_4_FD_184664 | JGI IMG/M metagenome (GOLD analysis project Ga0209045, IMG submission 184664) | Marine microbial communities from expanding oxygen minimum zones in the Saanich Inlet - Saanich Inlet SI072_LV_200m_DNA (SPAdes) (version 2) | ecosystem: Environmental > Aquatic >...
CCTTCCCGACCCCGCCCCGCCCCAAGGGGATTGAGACTTCCTTCTTGAGGTATTCCATCTTTCGCGCAGTTGCCTTCCCGACCCCGCCCCGCCCCAAGGGGATTGAGACACTCTACGCGGTATCGCACCGTCTCACCGTCGATTTCTTCCCGACCCCGCCCCGCCCCAAGGGGATTGAGACATCCATCTCCTCTTTCACCTGCGCCTCTGCGGCCTCCTTCCCGACCCCGCCCCGCCCCAAGGGGATTGAGACATCATCCTACTCGCCCTCCGTCTTGGTGCCGCACGGCTTCCCGACCCCGCCCGCCCCAAGGGGATTGATGGCTCACCGACTCGGGCCAGCCCGAGATCTTGTGAACCACCCTCCGGGCGCTAGTCGTCCACGCACGGCGTAAGGAGTCTCAACCCACGGAACTGGCCATTCTCCTCGCGGATGCCACGGCGCTTTTGCAGACCGTCGATGCGACAGTGAGAGGCGTTGTCGCGGGGCGGGACCCCGGTGAACGCAATCTGCACGTGCGTCTTCTGAGCTCTGATACGTCGGATGCAGACGAGACTGAAGTCTCGGATCTTGCCTCCAAGATCGTGCAGCTCTCGCGTCTGAAGCATGCCAGAGACGGCGAGGGGGTTGACTCGGAGATCGGCCGTGGATTGCCGTTCAGGGTCGGCTACCTGCATTACCCGGATTTCATCAAGGGCGTCATGTACGGGTTCGGTGCATTCTGCGACCTCCCGGAGGGAGGGGATATGCCAGAGACACCGGAGATCCTCGCGAAGGAAGGTATCGCGATGGGAGCCACAACTGCACCACTTGATCTGCCAGAGAATCCGTGTCACGAATGGTGTCCCTACGGAGGTGCAGATGCCTAAACGGGCAACGGCCCGGAGAACGGCTTCCAAGGGGGCATGAGGTCGCGCAAGAGTTGGTTCCTGCAGGTAGATGACTGTGCCCGTCCGCTGCCAATCCCCGACCAAAGGGAGAGTACTCCCCCTTCGGGCCTGCCTTTGGGAGCATTAGCTGTGTCCCGTCAACACGCGCATGAGGCGGCGGACCGTTCCTGTGGTGGGGCTATGTACTTCCACCATCTCGCCTTCGGTGTCGAGCGCGGCAAGACTAACCGGACTTCTTCCTGGGAAAGAGAGGAACAAGACTGATGGTTCGTGACATTGCACAACTCGGGGAAGGTGTCCTACGTGGGCCGTGCCACACAGTTGAGGACTTTGATGCGCCGGACGTACAGCAATTGGTCGATGACCTCATTGACACGCTGACTTCCCGCAACGGACTCGGGCTGGCCGCTCCTCAGGTCTTTCGTCCGCTACGGATCTTGGTGGCGTGTTTTCGGCCGACCCCAAGGTTCCCGGATACGGAAGCCATGCCGACAACCGCATTTATCAACCCACAGATCCTTGCCCGATCAGACGCCCAAATCGGGATGTGGGAGATGTGCTACAGCGTTCCCGGCATACGCGGCCTGGTGCCGCGGTCTCGGGAGATAGGGGTGGAATTCACTACCCGAGAGGGACTCGTGAAGACGAGAGTACTCCGCGATCTCCCCGCCGTAATCTTCCAGCACGAGTTCGACCACCTGCAGGGACTTCTTTATCTCGACCGTATCCGCAACACGCAAGACCTGATCGCCGGCTCGGTGTTCACGGAGCGAGACGACCTACACCGCGTCTATGACACGTTCCCCGTACCAGGAAGCCATGATTCTCCCTTCACGTCACCGCGTTAAGGCCCGGCAGGGCACGCCCGTTTCGCACCTATGCTGGCGCGACACTCACCGCAGGGGCACAGATCCCCGTAGCTGGCTCCTGTTCCCTGGCGGGGCTGTCTGACTGGGTACCCATGCCCCCCGTATTGGTTCCATCCCCAGCCATCCCATACACCGCACGCGCTATCCTCTCCCCTCGTAACCACCAGTCGGTGGCTTCTGCGTCTTGCCATCTCCTTCCGCTCTGGCCTGATGGATCGCGCGCAAGAACGGATGAAATGCTTCGTCATCTCGGAAATGCCAAGGGGGTGCCCCTTTACTGTGGGTGTCGGCCGTCGCAGAACCCTACGTTGACCAGAGCAAGGAGCACCGCCACAATGCCACGGGAACAGAGAGACTGGGATCGACAAGCAGACGCGAATCGGCGATTGTTCGAGGCTGAGATCGAAGGCCTCGCGGGCGGACATTGGGACAATTTCCACCGGGACTATCGTTCGTTCTGGGACCACGTGAAACGGATTAGTGCACTTTTCAAAGAGACGAGCCCACTCTGCCGCGAAGATCGGGAGCAGCTCTGGACACGCTTTGGCGCCCTGTGCGAGGAGGCCAAAACTGCAGGACAGAAAGAACGTGGCGAGAAGGTGGGGCAGTCAAATCTGCACAAAAACGATATTCTCAGCGCTGTGTTTGACTCTTGCCCGTCGTGGATCGGGGGGCTGGGGCCTGCCACACGAGATGATCTCATTGCGATGGGGCAACGACTCAAGGAAGCAGGGGCGATGTTGAGCACCCACAAACATGAAATGCTGGGCGAGCACAAACGCGAGTGCTTTGAGAAGATATGCGAGGCCCGCAATACGCATGATGCCCACTGGGCGGGACTCAAGGCCGAAGGAGAGAGGAAACGCAGCAACTTCCTGGAGAGAGTTCGTGCAAATCTCGAGAAGAACCATGAACGTCACAGGAAAGTCGCCCAAGCACTGGAACGGTCCCGAGTACACGCCGAAGAACTCAGGGACAACATAGCTTCTGCCTGGAACGACGAGTACTCGGACAGAGCCCAAGGCTGGCTTTCTGAGGAAGAGGACAGGATCAGAGATATTGAGGAATCGCTTGAACAGATCGAGGGATGGATACGTGAAGATGAGGAAAAACTGGAGGGCCGATGAGATAGGCCCAGTTCCAGGCGCTACTCTTGACCGGGGGAAGAGATGCGCCACACGGTCTCGACAATCGCGTCCGATGGGCTTGGTGTGCTCGCATACCGCCAGAAAACGAGTAGCCTGGCCCGCCTGGAACGTCAGCGGCTTCCCAGGGCACTGCCATACTTAGTGTGGTCGTGCAGTAGCGCAGCAACGAGGAGGGCAGAGCATGTCCGTTCGAGTAAAAATCAACTCTGATCTCATCGCAGATGCCAAGACCGCTCCTCGTGAAATGGTCATTCGGGACAAGGATCGTGTGACTCTTCTGAGTAGAGACTCAATGACCGTTTGTAGCGGTTCGGCAGGAAGCGCGTTTGGGTGGGAGCCCCTGCGCCATGGATCAGGGCGCGTTTCTCCTCATGCAGTCAATCAGGGCACGCGCGACTCGACGATCCTGGGCTCCCGACGCCTCCCACAGGTCGAAGAGCCGCGTCAGTGAGTCGAGGTCCAGGTCCGCCGCCTGGTCCTGCACGTACTTGAGCAGCGCCAGCGAGGAACGGCCGTCGCCCGAGTGGATCGCCTCTTCGAGCTGCCCCGTTACCACTGAGGCCACGAGAAACATCGGTAGCCTTGCCTGGCTGGCGAAAGTCCGTCCCTTTCTCTATCGCTCCCTGGATACGCTCGGGTAACCCGCTCGGCATGGTTTTCCTTCTCGCGACAAGCACCGTAGCGTCATCTGTGCAACTGCCCTTGCAGTATCTCTCACGCCTACGCAACACCTGCTGAAGGTTGGTCCGTTCGGCCATCTCAACGATATCATTCGCATGGAAACCGGGGTGTTCATGGAAGCCGTCCGTCGTCAGGATGACGGCGAAAACGTCCTCGGATGACCGTTTCTCTACGTGTAACGTCAGGTGGCCGGCCCCCATCGCATTGGTGATGCCTTGCCTAGTCGCAACACTACCGGCGACAATACGTGGCTTGCCGCCTGGCAGTCGCATCACGGCGACGTGGCTCTCGTCAGTCGTGATCTGCTGGAGCCCGCCACTGGATGTGACGTAGATCCGCGAATCACCGATACCCACATAGTGAATCACCTCCTCACCGTGATCCCAGACGGCTACGACCAGTGTGGACATCATTTTCCTGCCGCCAGCACACGCGTCCGCCACATCTCGGTTGGCGACAAGAGCCGCCTCGCGGATACGTGCTTCGATCTCCAGTTGCCGGTTCGCAGTGAATGTGCTCAAGAACGACTCACAACTGATCTGTGAAGCTCTCCAGTCGTGAGACAACCCCCCAACGCCATCCGCGACACACAATACCAGAAGCTTCTCGTCATCCAGGGACGCGAAGCGACAGGCGTCTCCGCACTTCGTCTTGTCAGGACCTGTGACCGAGAAGAACGCGGTTTCCACGTTGTGTTCCTTCCTGGCTTCTGGCTCGGGGTCAGAGCGCCCCTCTAAGACGATGGAACCACAGTAGCTTTGCCCTTGCCGAACGCAAGGTATGAGCAGATGGGACCCGGGATCTCGATGGCCCCCGCCGGTTCGTCGGTATGGCCCTGCTTCATGACGGCGGACCAATGGCATTCGCGAGCTCCGCCGCGAGGCCATTCTGCTGCTTTCCTGCGGGTATTGAGAAAGAAAGGTGCGGGGATCTCGGAAAAGCGCGACGACCGCCTCTTTATGGTGAGTGTCGCCCCGGTTAGCGAGTGACCGCTGGACAACGAAGCGGCAAGAGCGAGAGACCCCAACAAGGAGAACGACCAATGTCCAAGGGCACACCGAAACGCGGCGAACGAGCGAGAGGCGAAACCTGCACGGGCAAGACCGTCACGGGACGACGGACCGCGGACGGACTCGTCTCGGGGAAGGCTTACGTCTACAAAGGCGGCAAGCACTACGGCGTCGACAGAGGCAGCCTGAGGCGCCCGTGAGGACGGTACCCGTGCTAATCACAAACAGGCAGGAGAGCACCATGCTCGACTACAGAAAAGGGAGGCGCCAGACCATGGGTTGTGGTTGATCACAAACAGACAGGAAAGCACCATGCTCGACCAAGCCCCGACCGCGCGAGGCGACGTGCCCGTGACGTCCCTCGCGTAGTCCGGGACACGGCCACAGATCAACGGCGGTAAGGCTGTGGTCGCCTATACGGACACGCCTCGACAGACGGAGGACCAGATGGCGCAACGCAGAGAGCGGGGGACAGAATTCGGCGAGCAGTTCTCGCGAACCGCTCAGAACGTCTTACCCGCGATGTTGGACGAAGGGAGGGAAGCCCGGAAACTCATAGGTCCTTGGTCGGGACTCTGGTTGCGGATCGCTCTCGATCGCCCCCGGGGTGCCATTGCGTCTGTCCCTGTCCCCGTAGAGGTCAGATCACGGCTGGGAGCCCGACAGGTGTACGTGTGCAATGTGCACCCGTAGCAACGAGACATGCGTGGAGCAAGCGGAAACCAAGCGAGGAGATTCAGATGGGCTGCGATGTATTCTGGAGCTGTGTTGAACCGGACCGAGACGTACAGGAAAAGTGCACTCAGTTCCTGCTGGACGTGTGGAAAGAAGCGAGGTGGGAATACCATGGCTTTGATGAGCCCGAGGAAGGCTACTTCCTGAACCTCGACGCTGCTGAGCTCGTTCGAGAAAAGGCGACGTGGGACGTTTTTGGCGTCTCGGGCCGCTATCTATCCAGAGATTTTGCTGACGAGGACCTCGATGAGCTGGCTTCTCGGCAGCTTTCATTCGTATTCGACAACACGCCTGCTCCGGCTGGCAGCGGCGGCGCAGGGAGGGTCGTGACAGTGGAGCCCATTCGGAGCTTTGACCTGAGCAAATACGGGCAAATCCGACCGTTCTTCGAGATGACCCCGATGGACCCTGAAAAGGACTTCTACGCTGTCTACAGGACGGCCGGCTACGAGCGCTTCGTGGGGTCTATACAAGAGCTGTCTTCCGTCTGGTTGCTCTTCGCTCTCGTCCGTCGGCTGTTCTTACCCACACTCGAAGCACACGATGACGAAGACGGCATTGCCCGCTTGGAACCCATCCTGGACAACTTGGAGGCCAAGTTCGGACTGCTCACGCAGCTTGCAGAGAAGGGCTTCCCCGCTTGTCTCGACCCGTCGCATTCGGGAGACGATGTAGCGGGAATCCTGCGAGGATTCCGCAACCATCTATGGGGCATGCCGATCCTCGAGAGCAACGGCGACGGCAGCCTGAAACATGTCCGCGACCTGGCCAGGGAAATCATGGAGGAGTCATGAGAGGCGTATGGCACAGTCCGACGTTTTGCACAAATCCGGAAGAAAACGCGCGATGCCGTCGGAAAAGCGCGACGACTGCCTCTTTATGGTGAGTGTCGCCCTTCCGGTTAGTGAGTGACCGATCGGACCGAAAGGCGGCAAGGATGAGTGCCACGACAAGGAGAGCGGATTATGGCCAAGGACACACCGAAACGCGGCGAACGGGCAAGAGGCGAGACCTGCACGGGCAAGACCGTCACGGGGCGCCGGACCGCGGACGGGCTTCTCACGGGCAAAGCCTACGTTTACAGAGACGGCAAGCACTACGGTGTTGACGAGGACAGTCTGAGGCGTCCGTGAAGACGGCACCCATGCTGACCCCAAACAGAAAGGAGGGCACTGTGGAAGACTGACACCCGGCGCCGGTCCGGCTGCGCGATGTGACGTACGCGTGACGTCCCTCGCGCAGTCCGGGACACGGTCATGGATGAATTTGCAGAGAGACTCACGGATTCCTGCAACAGCACTCGGAAAAACAAAGCGACCTCACCTTAACCATCAGTGATACCGCCGGACAGGAGTTCGGGGTTGCAGCAACCACGGACAACAGGAGCAGGATACCATGCCGATCATTGCCGCTCTCATCGTCATCTACCTCGTGGTCATGTTCGCTTGGCTGCTCCTCGCGTTCCTGCTGGCCACCTGCGACGCGATCTCCCTCGGTGTGGTTTGCGGACTGATGCCGGTGGGGATGGGCGTGGTCCTCACCACGTACCTGCGTGATACGGCATTCAGGGCATTGCGGAATGGTGACCTGTTGGCCCGTTCGGTGACGGTGACCTCTTGCAGTGGCAAGCTGACCTGGGACTTGAAAGACCAGGCCCTCCGCAGGCTCTGCCACATCAACACGGTGGTCCCTCTCACCCTCTGCGCAGGAACTGCCGCGCTGGTGTTGGGCCAAGCGATCGCCGCTGATCTCCACCTCTTCAACCCACGCACTTTCTCATGGTGCGGCGATACGCAGACAGTATCCGCTTCAGCCACCCATGGTTGGATGGTCTTCTGGAGCATTGCCACGGCCCTTTCCGCCACCGGTGTATGGCTGCAATCCGGGCCGCATGCGAAGCTGGTCAAAGAGATCCAGGACTACGCGGCGAACCTGCTGGAATCGTTCACGACCGAAGTCGAAGGCAACGGGAAGCTGGCCGCGATCGCTCGGGACGTGGACGGATTGGCATGTGAGCTTCAGATAGGTTTCCCCATCGAGATCGATAGCTACGCTGCCGATCTGCTCTCGACGCGGGCCGATAATCTGCAGAGGCAGCTGCCGACGTTGACTCGCTTGGTCAACGCAACAGGGACGGACGACAAAGGCAACACCTTCAACTGGAAGATGGGACCGGGCGGATTCCGCGCAATCGCTTCCGCCCCCACTCTGGCCCTTGTGGAGTCGATGCACGTCCGGCTGTACCCGAGGTGAAGCAAGAATATCTTGCACGCAGCATTGAGGAAGGCCCCATCAACACCAACGGCGACAGAATCAGGGAGGGAAACGATGTCCCTTGGACTAGCTCGTCTCGGCGCAAATGCTTCCCTCTTCGGTGCGGTTCCCCTGGGTGATGGTCGCTCAGACCACACTTTTGGTCTTCCTGCTGAGTTTGGCAGGTAACTCACCGGTCGTACTATGTCATGACCTGTCTTTCCTTGCTATTGCCGTATCCGTCACGGTGTGTGTCGTTGACGGCGTGTGTTTTGGGGGACGGTTGGTCATTGCGATATCCGTCGACGAACGGTGAACGAGGGCTTTCACGCTCGGAGCGGCTTGCCCTGGTACGTCCACTTGTAGGGTTTCGCCATCGTACGGTTGAAGTAGTCGATGAAGTCCTCGATTTTCCTCCTGAGGTCGTCCTTCGAGGAGAAGGTTCCCCGCGCCAACAGCTTCCGGACCAGGATACTGAACCAGATCTCGACCTGATTGAGCCAAGAGCAGTGCTTTGGGGTATACACGAAGCGGATTCTGTGCTCCGGATCCTCAAGGAAATCCCTTCGGGTTGCCATGCTCCGCAGAATGCCGCGTGCCTTTTTACGCCCCAGGTCACCTTCGTAGCCGATGTGCCCGGCGACCATCCTCACAAGTGTCTCTGATTTGTGTGTGTTAAGCTGGTCAAGGACGAAGACCCATTCGGCTTCAGGTTCACCGGCAAGTGTCCGCTCGATGTGTCGGGCAAAATCTGCCTCGTCGCGTGTCTCGCCGATGCTGTACTCGACGATTCGTCCTGTGACGACATCGAAACTTGGTGTCAGGCACATCGTTCCATGTCGGGCATACTCGGCCTCCAGCTTCGCCGGATCCCCACATCTCACCTGCTTGTCGGGTGAGATTCGTTCTTTGGCCTGTATGCCGGTCTTTTCGTCAACCGAAACAACGCGTGCCTTTTCTGGATGCCCTCCCGCCATGGCATAGACTTCGCAGACACCGCGGACACGGGCGTCATGGCCATCCTCAATCTTCGGGTTGAGCCAGTATCTGAACTTGTGCGGTTGCAGATCAATCTCATCCAGGAAGCGTCCGATCTGCCGTTTCGAGATTGCGCAAATCCCACGCTTGTGCACTTCGTCCGCCAGTTCCCTCGCTGTCCAGTGAGTGATTGGACGACCAGATTCTCGGGGTTCACCGAGGGCGACCGTCATGATATCCACGTAATGCCGTGGCGAATAGATCGGGGGCCTGCCTGATCGCGGCGCGTCCTGCAACAGATCACGCGCAAGCTTCAACGTTCGGGCTTGGGGGCCAGCGTGCCCAGGTTCTTTCAGTGCCTGCTCAAGCCGTTCAGCGAAGCACGCATTGTAGCTGGCTGCCCGCCGGTACCAGACTCTGACGGTCTTGACGTCTCTGCCAAGATTGAGTGCAGCTCGCGTGAGGCCAGCTGGAAATCCATGCAAGGCCAGGATCATCTTCGCCCGTGCTCGTTCGCGCACCGTGAGCCGTGCGACACCGACAGGATCGGCCCTCTTGACGTGCGCGTCTGGTGCATGTTCCGGGCGTCCCATGCGAGCGACAGACTTATCGGGCGACACGACACGCACGAAAGACTGGTGCAACTCCAGCAAAGCGATCCCACCTGGATTTACGCAAGCTATGTCTGCCGCATCTTGCGGAACTTGGTGGCTCACGGGATGCCGCCGTTTCTGAAGCCACACGATCTGCTCCTGCAGATGCTCTGCATTCAGAAGCTCGCCTTCTCCGCCCCAGTGCCGGACGCGAAGATCGGTCGACTCCTGAGCAGATTCGCTACCCACGACGAACTCCGATTCGATCCTTTGTTCGCTGTGTTTGCGCAGCGTGTAGCAAAGCATGAACCGGGCTTCTCACCCGACACGAGCGGTCCGGCTGCGTACCTGCACTCCTTCGTTACAAAGATGGGCAAGAAGAAGACATCCCTGCTCCTCCTGCACGGCTGCTACCTTGGCTTGCTCCACGCGATCCTGAGTGACTCCTCTTCCGAGACTGCCTGGGATCGTATCGTGTGCGTGCTCATCAGGGATACCTTGACAGCTTGTGAGCACGACGCGGCAGTTGCTGAAGCGATGGCTTGACAGCGAATCGCTCTCAACTTGGCGGCCGCTTTGCGCCAGGATCTGGTCAGGGCGCCATCGCTCCGGCCATCGCCTTCTACTCAGGCGATGTTTGCGTTTGTGGGCCCGGTTCCCAGCGACGCTTGACCTTCAGGATCATTAACCCGGCCAAGGCGAGGGTGAACACGCTGCCTCCGAGCCAGATTGGCATTGTCACACGCGTCAGCACGGGGACGAGGGCCTGCTTGAACGTCTCAGGGGAGTCCGACGCGATGGTCTTCATTCCTTCCTGAATTCCATCGGCGGTCTCGTGAGCGGCGGATATCATGGCGACACTAAGTCCTCCGGCCAGCACTGCTTTCCAATCGAGATGCTTCAAGACCGCCCCGCCGGTTCGCTCGTAAGCTTTCAGCAGCGCGTTACGGGCCGTAGGAGAGTTGGCTTTCTCGATACCACGAAGCAGGCGAGGCGCGTCGTCGGGGCCGACGTGCGTGGCGAACAAGCGCAGTGTGTCATCACCAAAACTGCTGGCAACGCGGGCAGCCAAACCTGGGTTGTGTGCCTCGATCTTGAGGACTTGGGGGCCGACGCGTCGGCACAGGGGAACCAATTCATCCGCATGCAAAGCCAACGCGCGAGTGGCCCCCGGGAACTTGCTGCTCCAGCGCCAGATGTCGTCTCCGTACCTCGCTGACGCTTCGGCCAGTTCGACGCCACCTCGCGCGACCGCCTTGAGTACGTCATCGCCGTAGCGCTTCGCGGCCTCCTCGAGCGATTCGCGCAGGATCAAGCGTGCCGCATCGTCGAGGTTGCACTTGCTGACCCGAATTGCGGCCTCAATGGCATCGTCCACCCAGCCAATGGGGACGGCAGCAGCGAAGATGGATGCGATCAGGATCAGAACGGACAGGCGGGGGATTGCGCGTGAGCATTTCATGGTCGGACTCCCTGGGTTCTGTAGACTCGTTCTCTTGACGGTGAAGGGACTATTAGGTTGCGGCAGTTCCTGAGCGTGCTCATGTCTCGGACGACGTATTCGCCCCAGTTGCGTCGCTCGTTCCTTGCAGCAGGTCGCCTTGGATCGCCTGTCGATGCTGCTCGAGCAACCGACGGATCTGACCGGCGCGCTCAGTCGCTCCGTTACGTGAATCTGTTCGACAACGGTCAATGCCAGCTCGAAGCTGTTGAGTCAGGCTGTTGCGCATGGTGAAGCGTGCGTCGTACAGGTTCTTGGCGTCCCAAGCGATGAAGCCGGCCTCAAGAGTGACGAAGATCGCGTCCCCGATCGGGAACGGGCCATCGGCAATCGGCAACCAGGAGATGAGGGAGCTTTTCGCCAGGAACCGCTTCACAATCGGGCTGATCGTGCTTCCGACGACTCTCTTGACCAGGGGGGCGACGGCGGCAGCAACCAGACCTGCGCCGGAAAATGTGCTTGCTGTGGCGATGTCGGTGGTCAGTTTCTCGCAATGCTGGGTGTGTGCGATCAGGTCACGTAACGGCGTGAGGTCCGCCGCTTGCGCGAACTCGGACCGTTGCGCAATCTGCGCTAGGTCCGTATTGAGCTGCGTGATGGAACGCTGCATTGCATCGCGGTACGCGGCCAAGGCGATCTCAACCTGCTTGACCCCATCAGTGCAAGGATGCGTCACATAGCCGTCGGTTTTCTCCTGCAGGTACGTACTGGTGGAGTTCGTCTTCTTGAGGGCGTCTCGGATCATTCTGAAACAGATCTCTTTGGTGGCATCCATGCTGCACAGGTCAGAAACCGCCGGACCCACACTGCTGGTGGCGCGGTCGAAATGCGGGTTCGCCTTCTCCAAGTCCTTCAAGAAGCGTTCGTAGACCTGCTCTGCGTCAGCCGCGTTGCGGTCAAAGGCCTCACTTACAGCCTTCTCCAAATGCCGTCGCAGTTCCGCCAACCGTTCGGCCTGGCGCTGCTCTGCACTCCTCAGAAGCTTGGCAGGTGAGAGAAACGTTGCAGAGGATATGCCCTGATTCGCCAGAATACGGTGAGCCTGCCAGGCACACAGCCCTGCCAAAGCCAGCAAAGCCCAGCCGAGGACGCTCCGAACGCGGCGAGCGAATCGACCTGAGCGCGCGACGGTGCGCCGCTGGTGATCGGAGGGTCCGGATTCCGGGTGGACCGTCCCGCCATGGTCGGTACCAGAATGGTCGATGTTGCTGGTGATGTCCACGATGCGCTCCATGCTTGTACCTTTCCGAATTCCGAAGTTCCGGCTTCCATTTATCTCAAAGGGAGGAATCAACCTGTTTTCCGGATGGAGCCTCACAGGGAGGTGATTTTGTCTTCGCGGATATCGAGTTGACGCCGCTGCAAGGCCATCTGATAGCCGTACACTCCCCCGATGAATGCAAGGACGTACCTGGCCTGGCCTCCGGTCAGGTGCCGAAGCCCCCACACGCGGTCGAGTTGTTTGCCGACCGCATAGCCAGCCAGAGCCCCAACGAAGGCTTCCGGGTGCCTGCTCACCATGCTGACACTGGCTCTCACCGCAGGTTTGACGCAGTCCACCGCTACGCGGACGGTTCTGGCAGTGGCTTGGGCAGTGTGCCGAGGGAAGATCCCTGCATGACGGTCAATCATGTTGCGCTCCAAAGTCTGCGACGCTTTCCTGGCACGAGGGCAGAAGGCCTGTCTCACGAGAACAGCGTGCTGCGGCCACTGGGTCAGTTCGCGGAGGTGCTTTCCATGCCCCCTTCAGCCACAACTTCGCGATAGGCTACCTCGAACACATACCCCATCGAGGCCCCGACGGCAGCCCCGAAGTAGCGCGGCAGCTTTCCGGGGATGCCTGGTACCCATTCGATGGAGCGGCCGACGAGGTAGCCGATCGAGGCCCCAGCGACGATCCCAGGGTGACGATCGGCGACAGCCTTCCCCCGCTTTCCCCAGCGCTGGGCAGTCCGAGTAACGGTCTTGGCAGTGCGCTTGCCGGCTTCGATCAGGGCGTCGGTCTTGATGGTTCTGATGTTCATTTGATCTCATCCTCTGTTGGTGCTTCATAACTGGTCTCTGTTGATATGAAAGGGCGCACCGAAAGGGTTTTCCGAAGCGCCCTGGACTTTTTTTGCCTCCTGCTGGTCTTCGCGGGCGATTTCGTGAGTGAACTGCTCGATGGCTGTAGAGATCGGGGGCAGATACGGATTTCTGAGTCATTTCTACTTACTCTCACGTAGGTTGCATTTATCTCGATAATCGCCAGTGCAGCTTCCAGGCATTTTCTGTTCCGCAGACTTTCCTGCTAACGAATCGGCTGGGCAAAGCCGTGGGGTGCACGATTGTGTGGGGTCAGACTGCTGCGCCAGCGTGCTTCCATTCGACGTTCTACGTTCGAAGCCGTTGTTCGTGGTCAGTCGTCGATTGCACAACTCAACTCGTAGCTAAAAAAAGGGAGAGGGGCGCCCCGCAATGGATGCGCGCCCCTCCTCCTCAAGCCCTCCTTACCGCCCACACCGGCATGAGATCCGCTGCCCACCACAGGTAGGACAGCGTTCCATGTCGCATCCGGGATGGTGATGCCCACCGGGGGCGACGTTGCAGTCGGGGCAGCGCCCATCCGCATCCTGCGGGTACCGGACGGTGGGGATGTGATTGCGTGCGGTGATCCGAACGCAGTCATTCGCGGGACACGTCGTCGTGCCTTCATCGCTCATCTCAAGTCTGCAGGCATGACAGATCGCCATGGCAGGTGTCTCCTTTCCTCGATCGGACGCCGCGCCTGAGTCAGTATTGCAGGCGGCGCTTGGGCTGGGTGGTACTTCGGGTTGTGGCTGGTCGTGTCCGGCCCTGAGCCCACTGTCGGAGGCCGTCCAACTGATCGGCCATGAGTCGACTGAGGGGCACAGTGGATGCCAGCGCCTGAATCACATCCTCGTCCGTGGGCTCCCGCCCGCCTGCGAAGGCGGTGTACAAGGCATCCACGAAGGCCTGTTCGATCTCGCTGCCGGTGAAGCCGTCGCTGCTGTTCACAAGGGACTCGGTGTTCAGCTCTTCAGGATCCCGGCCATACTTGCGAACCTGGATTCCCCAGATGGCGCTCCGCTCGTCCACGTCCGGCAGATCCACAAAGAAGATCTCGTCGAACCGTCCCTTGCGAAGCAGTTCCGGGGGAAGTTGACTGACATCGTTCGCCGTGGCCACCACGAACACCGGTGCGGTCTTGTCCTGCATCCAGGACAGGAATGTCCCGAACACCCGGCTGGCCGTACCGCCATCCGTTGAGCCCGAGCTCTTGGATCCGCTGAACGCCTTCTCGATTTCGTCGATCCAGAGCACACATGGGGCGATGGCTTCGACCGTCTGGATGGCCGAACGCAGGTTGGATTCGCTCTGTCCGACCAGGCTGCCGTAGAGTCGTCCCGCATCCAGCTTGAGCAGCGGGAGTTCGAATACCCCCGCCGTAGCCTTGGCCGTGAGTGACTTACCGGTACCCGGGATCCCGATGATCATCAGTCCCTTTGGGCTCGGGAGCCCGTACTCAGCCGCAGCCGATCCGAAGGCACTGTGCCGTTGGTTGAGCCATGCCTTCAGCAGGTCAAGTCCGCCAATGTCCTCCAGTGATCCCGGAGTCGGACAGATCTCAAGCAACCCGTTCTTCTTGACTGCCCTGGCTTTCTCACGGGCCACAACCGTAACTGACAGTGCCCCGGTCTCGACCACGGACAGCGCAAAGGCGTCCTCAGCTTCGACAGATGACAGGCCTGAAGCCGCATCGAGCAGCTGTCCACGGAGGTCGCCGGCGGGTTCCTCTTGTTCCGCCGATTCGGCGATCCCATCAAGGATCACGCCCAGCCCCTCACTGTCCGGTAGTGAGAACTCAACCGTGACCATGTCGTGTTCGAGCTCAGGCGGCAGCACGAGCCTGCAACCGCACACGATCAGAACGCGCCCGGCTGTCTTACCCACACGCAACGCATCACGCATAAGCCGGAGGAGGAACGGATCAGGATCTTCAAGGAACAGATGAAAGTCTCTTAACAGGACAATGCTGCTTTCAGGCAGCTCGTCGATGACTCGGAGCATATCCAGCGGATCCCGGCAGTCACGGGCACTGCCGTCAGCTGTGTTGATTAGTCCGTCGGTCGCAGACCAGGCCAACAGGGCATACCCAAGCTCTTCAGCCACGGACTTGGCCTCGGCTTCAAAACGGGTTTCCTCACTGGATATCACATAGATACCGGAGTAACCCGCTCGGATGTAGTTCATGAGCGCAGTACGCATGGGAGCGTTTCCTTTCCCTGGTTTGGTGTCGGGGGAGACTTGCGTCCTATCTGTGGCTGAGGAACTCACGTTCCCAGTCAAGACAGGTCGCACGGGAGGGGGAGCAGTAGAGGAGAGAGCCGTCGAGATCTTTCACCTGCCAGAGTTGGCGGGAGTTCTCGAACTCGACGCGTGTTGCACGATGAATCTCAAGCTGACCGATGGTGGCCAGGTTCACTTCCTCTGTGTAGAGGCAGTGTCCCTGACCAGCTCGATCGAACCGGATCGTGGCGATGGGAGTCGTCATGATCCCAGCCTTTGCCGTTGCTGGACACGCGCCCGACGGTGGTAGTCGGGTGTGTGCCGCTTGTCAGTGGTCTTTCCCAGGACCTGTTCGAGGAAGGCGGTCGCCTTCTCGCAGTCCGGCCCTGAGAATCCAACAGTCTCAATGTTGATTTGGCCGTTGGGCTCAACCGTGAGTTCGATGCTCCTGCGCTTCATATCATGCGGCTCCTATGCTGAGGCGGATGGAACCGTCCTTGAGCTGCCTGCGCCTGACGGAATGTCCACGGCGCCTGGCTTCTCGGGTGGCCTTGTGCACCCCATACATCTGCAGGAGCCGACCGAAGTCCTTACCCACCTCCTTCTCCACGTGGCCCTTCCACCAGTCGGTAGTCAGGGCGAAGTGTCCGTCACCATTCCTGTTCAGAGCGATGTCGTAGGGACCGCGCAGACGGATCACATGTTCACACTCCAGGCGATTGCTGCCGTAGCCACGGGCGACCGCATTGTTCAAGAGCTCAATGCCCATCTCGACGCAGGCGTCACGCAACGCTTCGATGTCCCGGATCTGTGTCCGGATCTCGGTGAAATGACTCACTGTCCTTCTCCTTTCTGTGCTGCCTGTTTCCTGTGAGGTGCACCTTTGCCACTGCTATGCCGCAAGGTGGAAGCGGCGCTGTCCCATCTTCCCGAACTGCCCGACGAGATCGCGTGAGTCCTGGTGCGCGAGATCCGTGGCCGTCTTGGCCAACTCCTGAAGTCCGCTCTGCAGGCGCTCCCGGGCAAAGGCGTCGTCGCGATACTCTTCTGCACTCCGACTCAGGAACTCCCTGCGGACCTGATCCAGCTGTTCCTCCATCTGCCGATCACCGGTGAAGTTCATGCTCTTGAACTGGTCAATGAACCGGACCAGGCGATTGAGGGTGCGTTGGTGGACACCGGATGTGCCGCTCTGCATGCTCTTGAGCATCTCGTCGCACAGTTGGGCCGTTTGCTGTCGCAGGGATGCCACACAGTCGGTGATGAACCCTTCGGCACCCGCACGGATCTTCTCGGCAGCCTTGGCTGCAGCTTGGGTCCGGGCCCGGGCCATGGCCAACTGATCCCCGGCAGTGATGAGTTCCAGGGACAGTTCCTGTGGGGCGGCAACCTGGAACAGGTAGGTGCTGAAACCGAAACGGCCATGCATCTGGTCTCGTCGGGGGAACGAGGCATGGATCGTGCCGAGAAGCTGTTCGGGATCATCGACCAGGCCGGCGGCCACGTTTGCCCATTCCCGCAGGGCTTCTTCCCGCACATCAGCATAGTTCGAGACAAAGGCGTCCCGGGCTTCCGTGAACTCCTGTTCGAGTCCATCCAGCCTGGCGGTCACTTCCTCAAGCTTGGCATTGGGCAGGAAGTGTCCCAACCCGCCAAGAAAGGGGAACGTGTTGGCTTCGATAAGGGCGTGGGCACGACTCTCGATGAGGGAGAAGGGGCGCAGGGCGTCCTTCTTCAAGAGCTTCTTGTGTCCCAGGCTGATGAGGTCACTGGCGATGGCCTGCTGGTCAAGCCCGAGATCCTCGGGGGTGAGCTTCTTCGCTGCCCGCCAGTAGCGGACCGATACACTAATCAAGACGCCTTCCCGGCTGAGCGTTTCGAGCAGTTGCTCATTCTGTTCATGGCTTGGCATGTTTCATGTCCCTTCCGTATGTCGCTATTCGTGTTCCATGGGTGTCGCGGCCGGCGGTCGATTCAGAGCAGGTTCTCTTCGCGGAAGCTCAGGTAGTCCCGGGACCGGGTTGGGCTTGGGAGGCCGAGGATGATGTGATCCATGACCTCGATGCCGATGATCTTGCCGGCAGCGACGACCTCGCGCGTACAGGCGATGTCCTGGGCGGATGGCGTAGGATCCCCGCTGGGATGATTATGAGCCACAACGACCTTCGAGGCCCCCTGCAGAATGGCCAGGCGAAATACCTCGCGAGCAGCCACCGGAGCCCTGTCAATCAGGCCGATCGTCACGGTGAAGAACCCCTTAATCGTGTTCTTCACGTCCAGGACGATGGTAAGGAAGTGTTCCTGCTCTTCGTTCTGGATCTCCAGGGCCCGCAGGAATCGGGCGATGTCTTCCGGGCACTTGGCTTTCTCACCCTCTCGCATCTCAAGGGCCTTGCGGCGTGTGAGTGAATACTCCCACACGGACCTCCCATTCCTGACGGACGTTGTTGTCACAGTTGTTTACTCCTGGAAGAGGAATGCAGGATCCGCATTGAAAGGAGGCATCCTGCTTCGGTGATTGGTGGTGGGGCTGTCTCAGCGGCGTTTGAAGCCTACGGAGAGTTCCGGCTCGTCCCACCACGTGCGACAGTTCGCGCAGTTGCCGGGACAGCGATAGCCGGCCTTGATGGACTCAGAGATTGCCTATTCTTGAGTGGGGGTGTCGAGGCGGGGATCTCGGCCGGGCCCGGGTTCCTCCGGTGGTCCCGATTGATCCGGGGCATTCCCCCCGTTGTCAGGTGTACCAGCTTCGGGCGTCTTCTCCTTCCGCCATCCGGCTTGTACCCGGGCCATTTCCCGCATTGCCCGGCTGGGTAGGTGCAAACCGAGGGTGATCGCCAGGATGAGGCAGACAACAGCGCCCAGCCCCAACCAGCCCAGAGGCCCGGTCACAGGGGCAACCAGGTCGGTCAGAGTTTGACCGAATGTCTCCGGGGACGTCTGGGATACCGTCTTCAACCCTTCCTGAATCCCATCACTGACTTCATGGGCGCTGGTGATGACAGCGGCTGTCAGACCGAAAGCCATGACTGTCTTCCAGTCCAGCCACTTGAGGATCTTCCCTTCTGTTTCCTTGTACCGCTTGAGCAGTAGCGCCCGAGTGGCCGGTCCGTCAGCCTTCCCCAGAAACCCGGCGGCCTTGGTGGCATCATCCGGGTGGATTGTGCGCACGAACGAACACACAACATCGTCGCTGTAACGACCGGTCAGCATTCTCGGTAGGCCCGGGGCTTTGGCCTCGATGCGCAGCACGCTACGGCCCAGTCGACGCGTCATCGGTACAAGGTCATCTGCATGCAACGCCAGGGATCGCGCAGCCCCCGGAACACGACTGCTCCACTTCCACACATCGTCTCCATGCCTGGCTGCAGCTTCGGCGAGCTCAAGCCCTCCATTCCGCATGGCAACCAGAACATCGTCCCCGTGTCGTCGTGCAGCTGTGGCCACTGTCCTGCGAAGACTTGCCTGAGCAGCGTCATCAAGGTGTCGTCCGCTCAGTCGAGCAGCCGCTCCAATGGCCTCGTCCGCGTAGCGTAACAGCCCCTTCGTGATTGGTCGGACTAACGTTGCTTGAGGGCGTGAGACTGTGCCGGCTATCAACAGCACAGACACAGCAAGAAGGCCGTGGACTATGATTATCGTCTTCATCATTCAGCTCCCTGGGGCGGGAGGCAGGCAGGTGGCCAGTCCTGCTTGGGAACACCCAGACCGTTGAGGATCTTAACGGCCTGCTTGATCCGGGTAGCGCTGTGGACCTTGAGCAGTGTCGCTCGACGCCCCTCAACTTCAGTGAGAGCCCGGCTGCGAAAGGTCGCAACTGCGTTGCTGAGTGCGTCTCGGAGCTCATCCCGTTTGGGGCCCCGGGCCTGATTCCAGGCAGCGATGTCACGGGCAGCGAGGGTGAGTGCAAGTGCACCCCAGGCCACATCGAACAGGGGCAGAGGCCCGTCGGCAAAAGGTATCCACGAGGTCGCCAGACTCTTTGCGCTCTTCCCCCCAAGGACACTTGGGCTCAGCTCGAAAGCCACGTCCAGGGCCAGGGACAGGGGAACGGTTGCGGTGACGGTGGCGATCTCCCTGAACTGTGGGAATGTCGTGGCCACGTCGGCAACCAAACCGTCGATAGGAGTGGCCAGGTCCGGGCACACCTGCTGAGCCTGATCAAGTGTCCGGGCCAGGGCGACATGGTAGTTGGTCGTGGTCTGAGCAAGGTCGTCCTGAAGTGTCAGGGCAGCGTGTTCCAGTGCCGCGCACGCGGCTATACAGGGCGGACGCAACCTGTCAATGGTGCGCGACTGCCAGTACTCCTCTGCCTTACTGGTATCCGAGAATCTGTCTTTGATGCCCAGCCATGTGAGCGTGCCGCAGCTCTTGAGGGTAAGGGTGTCGTCAAGGATCGTGTCGATCCTGCGAGCCGCGTGGTTGAACTGCTGTCGATCGATCCGCTTGAGGGCAGTGTTGTATCTACTGAGGGCGCCTCCTTCACGTTCGGTTGCCTGCCGAAGGGCGATTCCGAGCTGCTTGATAACCAACGTCCTTGCGTGTTCGAGGTCCTCCTGTCCACCACGATGGACCGGAACGGGCTTGGGAACAGGTCGCTTGTCGGTCTCTGCATGGGAAGCCCCAGGTCCCCACAGCCAGAGTGCTGCCCGGAGAATCAGGAGACCTGCCCCCACGCAACAGGCCAGTCTCCGACGGGAGGAGAACACACGGGGTGGGCTCATCTGCTTGAGGAAGCGTCCGCATCGACGGCGCATACCGGCAAAGCGGGGCGATCGGCTCTCGAGAGCTGCAGTCTGCCAGCGACAGAGCGAAGATGCCCGTACCCAGAGGCGGGCCCAGCCCCGGCGTAGCTTGCCGTCTTTGGGCAGAAGCAGGGCCCGGGCCGCGTTGATCCTCTGCTTGAGCGCGGCCCGGACCCGGGCCATCCGGTGACGCAGACGCTGGAAACGTGACGTCGGCACTCTTTCTGTCACTTCGGTCGACGCGGGACACGGTTGTCCCGTAGGGGGCGTAGGCGGTACCATAGGTTTGGTTCCTTTTGCTTCGGTTGATCTGTCGAATCCCAACGGGCGGCTTTGCGGCCGTCGGAGATACAAGGGCCGAGGCAATCGGCCGGGGACGAAGCATGACTGCCCCGATCCCCGGCATGCCGTCTTGAGCTCGTGCTTTTCCAGTTCAGGCCTCGAGCGGGAGGAGGCCGGGAACAAGCTGTAATCCGGGACCTCCGCAGACACGCTGTCTGGCGAACAGCAAGTCTGCTTCGTCCAGCTCCACCCCATGGACGGCATGGCCGCTGGCCAGCATCACGGCCTCCCCGAAGCCCTGTGCCATCTCTTCATCGTCTCCGTAGACCGCGGAGCTCTCGCGGACGTAGTCCCGGAGCAGCTCTTCTCCCGAATCACACATGGCAGCCCGTGCCTGCCGGTAGATGACGCCCGAATTGAGGAAGTCCTCAAGAGGGATATCCAATGTGAGCTGTACGCCGTTGTTGCCTTGGAATTTGGCTTGCATAGGGTTCTTCTCTTTCGTTGGTACGGTGCTTGTTACTCGTGCTTCGTCTCTTCGGTGTTCTTCTCGATAACCAGCCGCCCGGCATAGGAGTGGATCACGATGCTATCGCCTTCAGCGAACCCAGCGTCGGCCAGCCATTTGGCGGACAGCGATATCCAGGGGCGCACGTATCGGTACGGACGCCAGGCGATACGGCTACCCGAAGTGTGCTCCTTCGATTGCACGGTCGATCTGTGCTCCCCAAGCTTCATCAGGCCCATCGCATGTTCCTCCAGTGATCGGGAAACAGAAGCCCTGTCCAGCATGCAGTCGCTGAGCAGGGCCTCTCTGAGGTCGATGATGTTTATGCCACAAGTTCGAGACGGTAGAACGACCTGCTCCGGTCCCGGTGCCACGCTTCACAGGCGGAGCTGTACTCGCAGCCTTTGCAGCGCCAGGATTGGTCGTTGGGGATGAAGCATTCGTGGCGAGCTGCCTTCTCGATCGTCCTGACGAGTTCGACCAACCGTGAGGAACTGTCGGGATCCCGCTCGGTGGGGCATTTCTGAACGGCCGGGGTTTTGGTCTTGGTCACCACATCGAAGCGGAACCCGGTGTCATCACGTCCTCCCAGCTTCCTGTGTGCATAGAGATAGCAGGTCGGCTGTAGGTGATGGGCGACATAGGGAGCTGCGTAGCGTGCCCGTGCCGTCTTCCAGTCGACAATGATCTCCACACCGGTTGGGGCAGCCACAACAGCGTCGAATTCACCGATCAATGGCTTTGACAACGCGTTGCCGTCGGCATCCTCCAACGGGACGCTGAAGGCTACGTCCACACCGAGCACCCGTTCCTCAGGATCGAGATCCTTGACGTATGCTTCGAGCATGTCCCGGCCCTTGGCGGTGAGACTGTTGACGTCGTCACCATCGTCGTAGAGGATCTCCCGCTCGGACAGCTTGCTCTCCTGGAGCAACAGGTCGCCGAAAAGATCGAGAATGGCCTCTCGAGCGACGGCTTCGCCCACGGATGTCTTGCGGAACAGGAACCCAAGGGCTCGGTGGAAGCAGCCTCCAAAGACCAGAGCTGCCGGAGTGGAACCGCGGTCGAGCTGATAGACGTACTGGAAAGCCCAGGCGAGCGAGCAGGTCATGAACGTCCCGATTGACGAACAACTCCAGTGCGGCTTCCTGCGCAACTGCGCAAGGGTTGGGGGATTCGCTTCCACTACGCGGCCCTCCCTTGCCTGTTCCCACGGCCTCCGCCATTGAGCATGTCGATCATTTCGCTGGCCTGTTTACGGGTGAGGTCGTCCAGGCCCACGCCGAACAGGCGGTTGGCCTCGTCGTCCAGATCTCGCAGATCCATCTGTTTCTGCAGCGCAAGATCGCTGAGGAACTTGATCTGCTTGACGGATGCCCTGGCCCCCTGAGGTGTGCGGCTACGCCCGTTTCCTTTGTTGTCGGAAGGGCACCCTCTCTCGATGGGCATCACTGCCCGAGACGGCTCCGACACGTGTGCGGCAGGACCGTTGTGCAGTTCGGCTTCGACGCTGTCACGCACCAGTTCGAAGGTGCTGTGGATCTTGGCCTGGAGCTGGTCCGGGGACAGGCCGTCGGGGACCTCGACTTCGACAGAACAGTGGAAGCTCTGGGACGAGTACTCCTGGCCTTCGACCGGGATCTTTTTGCTGTATGAAGCATTGAGTTTGAGCATGGGTATGACTCCCTTGGCAGAAGGGCTTGAGGTGGTGAAGAACGTCTGGGAACAACAAAGCCGCAGCCCTGTAGATCGGGCTACGGCTCGGTTGACTGCGACGTTGGGGCGCCTAGAATCCGGCGGCTTGCTTCAACGTATCGAGGATCTTGCGGGTACTGGCGACGTCCTTCTCTTGGGCCCGATAGTGCTTCTCGATAGCCTTGAGTTTGCCCTTGATGCCGCGGAGGGCGGAGTTGGCCTGTTTGACGGCGTCTTGGGCGGCAGTCACGGCATCGACCAACTCCTGCACAGGATCAGTCTCGACCATGCGCAGGTCCGGGTTGTGCTCCGAGGACTCACTCCCGGGTTGCGGCTGTTCGACACCTTCCGTCCCTTCAGTCTGTTCGTCTGTTTCCGGGTAACTCACGTTGTTCTCTCCTTCCGGTTTGTGGGTGGCGTCTTCATCGACCAGGGCGACGATCTCCTCGGCATTACACTCCAGGGCGAACGGCATCATGACATGGAGTCCGTTCACGTCATCGCCGTGGCACAGCCAGGGCGAACGATTCCCCGTGACGCGGATGCGGCTGAAGCCGGTGTCCAGGCACTCTCGGAGGAACTGCCCGTTGACCCCGGTGACAACCGTCTTCTTCATCTCGGCGGTGCTGTTGGGAAGTACCACTTGCCCCCGGTGTCCGTCCTCTGAAACACGTCTGCTGAGCAACGCCACCACAGAAGCAGTCGCGCAAAAGACGACCACCTCATCCTGGTCCGAAGTGAGCTGCGTCAGAGCGGCCTTGATGAGCGGGATGTCTCCGGCATGAATGGTGACCGTGCCATCGAAGTCAGCGTTGTCACCGGGGACCACATGCTGGTAGTTCGGGTAGACACCCTCAGGACACGTGACTTGGTACCGCCAGACTGCCGTGTCGATCTCAAGCGTATCCGTCTCGTCTTCTGTCAACACACCGATCCCGCCCAGATCAGATTCGAGAATACCGTTCTTCAGAACACCGGTAGCAGGAACGATGATATCCCGATCGAACGGGGAGTCTTCAATGTCGATCCGGGTCAGGCGTCGACCGTCGGTCCCTACGACGGCCTTTTCTTCGTGGTGGAAGAAGACGCCGTTAAGGACATGGCGGGTTTCGTCGGTAGAGGCAAAAGGGACGGCTTTCCGGTAGGCAGCGAGAAAGGTCCCGAGCTTGCGCATGGTGGTCGGGATCTGCTTCTCTCTGGGGAAGTCGGCAGTGTCCGTGGTCGAAACATTTCTGGAAATGCTCTCCCCGCCCACGACTGCGGCGACCGGGACCAGGCTGTCCCGTTCCGGACCGATCATTGCCGTATCGTCTTTCCGGATACCCGCTTCAAGCGTCTTCAGTTCGGCGAAGGGAAACAAGAACGGCACGAACTCACCGACATCCTGTCCCATCAAGTTGTAGACCAGGCTCTCCTGGAGGTTGGCCGCAACGATCTCGACGATGTCGTCCTGTCCCGGGCGGACCAGAACGTGTTGAAGGACGGGTAGCGTTTTCTTCCGCGGAATAATCTTCTTGAACCCCGATACCATGGTCTTGAGGTCCGAGCGTGTGAGGGTGATCGGCATCTGTGCGTCTCCTTTACGTTGAGGGGGAACTGACGGCCCGTCGTGGTGAGGGCCGTGTGGCGAATACGGGGCAATGGGGGCGAGTCCTGTCGACGATGGCGACGTCAGTTGGGCAGGAAACAGCCCCGGCAGGGCGGGGAGGGAGCGGGAGATAGAGGCAGCAAAGCCTTCGATCAGCAGTTCGAAGGCCCTACTAATCTATACTTACGCAGATTCGGGGAGAATTTAGGTTCTGAAGGGCCGACCGGTCAGGACTTCCGGCGATGTGTGTCGCCTACTTCCATTCCCGGCGCAGCTTGTCGAGGTCGAAGCCAAGATCAAGCAGTTTGACCGCTTCGAAGAGCTGGGGCGGTCGCAGGAGGTCACCGTAGCGACCGAAGGTCTGGTCGGTTTCCAGGGAATGCCCCATTAACTGCGGGAGGCGGACATCAAGAACGCCCGCCTGCTTCAGCCTGTCGTCAAAGGTATGACGGAAGCTGTGGAAGTCCTTCTTCTGCTTCAGATCAGCCGGGGTCAACCACTTTTTGCGCCAACGAGAGAACCACCGGGAAATGGGCTTCCCGTAGCCATCGCGCGTCTTCTGCAGATCCGGCCACACACGCTTTTCACCTTGCCGCCTGAGTTCCTCGACGTAATCCAGGAAACCAAGATCGACAAGGTGTGGATGCATCGGGACGAGGCGCCGGGCAGCTTTGCTCTTCAGCCTCTTGTCATCGCCCCGTCCGTTCACGTCGAAGCATGGCACCCCATCCTTGTCGACAATGTCGTCAAGATGCAGCTGCGCTATCTCATTCTGACGCATGCCGGAGTGGACAGCCAAGAGAGGGGTCCAGTACTTCCACGCATGGCAGTTGGTGGGCAGTTGTACCAGTGCAGTCTGCATGTCCAGAAGGTTCTCGGGGGAATAGCCGGACCGCTCTTCGTCCGGGCGTTTCGTCTTCTTGTATTGAAGTCCCGAGGCGGGGTTGGTGCTGAGGTGTTCATGTCTGACAGCCCAGCCGCACAGCCCACCTATCCTCCGAAGGTACTTGTTCTGGGTATCAACTGACATCCTGTCGCTTTCCGGAATATCGAGGGTTAGCAGGTCGGCCAGCTTCACACCACGGTACTTCGGAGTCCGGTCACGGTGGGCGGGCACCTTTCTGAGAACACCGTCGCGGAAATGTAGAAGCCGCTGGTGGTTCAGGTGTATCAGAGGAACGTCCCCAAAGTGAACCTTCAGGAGTTCCAGTACCGCCGTGCTCTCGATCTTGGTCTTCTCAAGCCACACGCCGGCAGTCATCTGTTCGTCGATGTACCCGTCGATGGCCTGGTGAAGGGTGATTCCGGCCGGGGGTGCCTCTGGAGTAGGGAGCTCGGCTGCGGGAGGACGAACCAAAGGGGCTGCAATCGGCCCCGGGGTACCAAAGCTGTCAACCGTGACTTGGTCGTAGGAGTTGTCGTAGTTGCCCTTGGCCCGCTCCAGCTCTACCTGCAACCGCACGATGTAGGCCTTCAGACTCTCTCGGCAGAGCTTCGTCAGATCGGCAGGATGCCCAAAGTCGTCCAGATAATCGAGATCAGTCAGGTAATGGACCACATAATCGTAGATGGTGGAGAGATCATTCCGTGCCAAGGCGAAGCGTTCACGCTTCAGAGCTCCCTCCAGCCAGGCGACCTCCTCGGACACATCGTCGGATGGCTCCTCCTTGGATGGCTTCTCCTTGGATGGCTCTTCCTTGGGTGGCTCTTCCTTGGGTGGCTCTTCCTTGGGTGGCTCTTCCTTGGATGGCTCTTCCTTGGATGGCTCTTCCTTGGATGGCTCTTCCTTGGATGGCTCTTCCTTGGATGGCTTCTCCTTGGGTGGCTTCTCCTTGGATAGGGCCTGCTTGGGTAGGGGGGACCGCCATACGCGATGCTGCTCGTCGCTCGCAAGGGAGTCATGGAAGGCATGCCGCACCACTTCGCGGATCAGCTCTTCCATATCAGGCCGTCGCTCTATCTTGACCATGTGCTTACGGATGTTCTTCACCAGCTCAAGGGTGCGGCTGATGATCTGTTGGGCCCGGCCGACTGCCTGCTGCCAGCTGTCAGTCTTGAGGCTCTTCTTGATTTCGGTCCGCCCGATGAAAGGACGGACATCTTGTGGAACCGTGTAGCGGAAGTGATAGTACCGCCCGGCTCGGACGACGTAGTTTAGCCCGATTTTCATTGCTTGCCCTTCCTTGCTGAAGCCGGTTTCGTACCAGCTTCGTACCGGGATTGGAAGGGGTTTTGAGCACGAATACACGTAACATGTTCATGGGGAACATGTTAACGTGGAAATGGATGCGTCGGTCGGGGACGACGCGCCCTCCAGGGAACCGTGCCCGAGCGGAGCGTCTTTGG
>Ga0209045_1001132_pt1 | contig 26071 bp, 24 predicted proteins | sample SaaInlLV_10m_DNA_4_FD_184664 | JGI IMG/M metagenome (GOLD analysis project Ga0209045, IMG submission 184664) | Marine microbial communities from expanding oxygen minimum zones in the Saanich Inlet - Saanich Inlet SI072_LV_200m_DNA (SPAdes) (version 2) | ecosystem: Environmental > Aquatic >...
GGCTTCCAGTGCAACTTTGAATTTGAATTGACTGCTGTGCTTTTTTCGTCTTTTTGTCACTGAAAAACCTCCACAAGTTTCAGATATTCTATCTTAGCCTGTGGTCTAGTTTTTGGGGGTCATTATACATAGCTGTTTATCTTAGGGCCAAATGGTAGGTTTATCATATCAAAAAGGGTGTGCTAATTATGGATAGACAAATATTTATCTCTTACTCACGTCAAGACATGGACTTTGTAAAAACGCTTGCAGAGGATCTGGAAAACGAAGGATTTGATATTTGGTATGACCTGACGGATATTGATGCCGGTGATCGGTGGGCAAAAGAAATTCAGGATGGGATTAACGAGAGCGAGATTTTTGTCATTGTGGTTTCCCCAAATTCCATTAAATCTGAATGGGTAGAAAAAGAATTTCTATTTGCCAGCCAGCGTGGTCTAAAGATCGTGCCCTTGTTATACACTTTTTGCGAACTACCTCTGTGGCTGCTGAATATTCAATATGTAGATGTTGTTGGCAGAAACTATAAGAAGAATTTTCAACATATTCTTGATGTATTTAATGACACTGGGCGGCGTAATGGAGATCGCGAAGACGATCGTCAAGAAAGTGTCCCAAGCAAGGGGGTTCCAAAATCTCAAATACCGTGGATCGTTGGTGCTGTTATTGGTGTAGCTATCATCCTCGCCGCTATCTTTTGGCCCAAGAAGCCAGCAGAACTAATAGAAGAGCCCACCTTGGCTGCGACGATGATTCCGCCCACAGAAACACCCATCCCAGCCGAAACTGAAACCTCGCCTACGTTCACAGCTACAGAAACTTCTACCTTACCAACACAAACATCTACTCCATTACCAACTGAGATCATCTCTACGAGAGACGCAGTTATGGTCTTAGTTCCCTCTGATGTTTTTTGGATGGGAAGTGATAAAGGTGAGGACGACGAAAAACCATCACACACGGTTGATTTAAAGGATTTCTATATTGACAAATATGAGGTTACGAATGCCCAATATCTAGAATGTGTAAACGCATCTAAATGTCTTAAACCCGAAAACACCACATATTTTTTTGATCAGAATAAGCGATTTGTTGATCACCCAGTTGTCTATGTGGGATGGCAAGATGCTGCTGATTTCTGTGCGTGGCGTGATGCACGCCTGCCGACAGAAGCGGAGTGGGAGAAAGCCGCCCGTGGAATTGATCGTTTTTATTATCCATGGGGGAGCGAATGGCATAATAAAAAAGCTAATGCAACAGGGGCTGATGATGGGTATTCGAATACATCACCTGTTATGTCCCTAGAAGAGGGAAAAAGCCCGTATGGTGTTTTTAATATGGCCGGTAATGTCTGGGAATGGGTGGGGGGTTGGTATGATGTTTATCCAAAAGGTGATCTTGCGGCCTCATCATATTTTGGCGAAGTTCGCCGAATAGCGCGTGGCGGGTCGTGGAATGATAATAAGGGTAATATTCTTACATATAAGCGCTATGATTTGCATCCTGAAACGTATAATAATCAAATTGGCTTCCGTTGTGCTTCGGATGTGACTGAATAAATTACGCCCTCCACAGCCGCCTCGTAGCGGACGGGGTAGCCTCATGCCCCGACAAAGAAAAGCTCATCAACATTGCGGCAAGTGAGCGGGACTAAAGTCACCTGCTCAAACCATGGAAGCCCTTCGGGCTAAAACAGAGTCCGCTTGAGCGGACTTCCATGACCTGAGGCAGGGATTTATCCCGCACTGCTGAAGATTGGTATAATCACAAAGTCGGGAAATTCCCACCATTTCGCATTCAAAATTCAGCATTATGTCTTCTCGCCCCCTAAAAGTCTTCCTCTCTCATGCCCACGCCGATGCGACTCGCGTCCGCACCCTCCACAACCGCCTCGTAGCAGATGGGGTAGCCTCTTGGTTCGACAAAGAAAAACTCATTCTCTGCCAGTCTTTTGCTGTATAATCTTTAGGTCGGGAAAATCAGCATCTTTCTAAACACGAAGGACACCAAGCCCCACAAAGTTAAAAAACAAAAACCAAAGCTTTTCCTTCGTGATTCTTTGTGCTCTTTGTGGTAAGAAATCTCTAATGTCCTCTGAAAACCGCCTCCTAAAAGTCTTCCTCAGCCACGCCCACGCCGATGCGACTCGTGTCCGCACCCTCCACGACCGCCTCTTCGCAGATCGGGTGATTTATGTCTGATTTATCAAGCATTGAACAACTAAAATTTGAAACCTTATTCGGTATGGGAACAGGCTATGTTCTTGATTTTTCTGATAGAACATTTGACAATTTCTTCCTAGAACAAGTGGGAATAAATATTCGAACAAGCCAATATGAGTGCGCGGGCACTTTCAAAGCAAATCGCCTGCGCACATTTTGGCTGGATGAATCTAATCAGATTGTTGGAAACTTATTGTTTGCTTTATTAGAGTATTGGTTAGCGAAAAAACAGATAAACGGAGAAGAAATATCATCAAAGGAGCAAACTCTTTATGATGAGTGTCTAAAGATTGCAAATAGGCTAAAACAAAATTCTTCTCAACAGAAAGATTTATCACAAAACAATATAAATGGGAAAAATTTCAAAATGGCTAGTGAAACCCAAACTCCTTCTAAAGTCTTCATCTCCGACTCCCGCAAAGACCTCAACTTCGTTGAGCAACTCGCATCTGATCTAAAAGATGCTGGCCTCGATGTTTGGTACGATCTTTCAGGCTTAGAAGGCGGCTCGCGTTGGAGCCAAGAAATTGAAAAAGCAATCCGATCCAGCGACCACGTTCTTATGGTCATCTCGCCAGATTCCATTAAATCTAAATGGGTGGAAGAAGAATTTTTACTTGCAGGTGAACTTAAGAAAAATATCATTCCGTTGCACTATAAAACATCTAGCATTCCTTTTGGCTATCGCACGCTTCATTTTATTAGCATTCAAGGGAAACAATACAAACAAAATTTTCATCAAATCACACGAGCGCTAGGGGTGCGATCTTTACCTAAACCTAAATCTCCCCCCCCAAGAAAAACGATCTGCTCTGTCTAGCACAGTAGAAAAACTAAAAGCAATAATAAAGGACGATTTTAAAAAGATAATAGCTTGGGCTGCTATATTCGGATTTGCGCTTCTAGTATTGTATGGCTTGGCTTCATTATCTTCTCAAACAAAACCACCTTCTGAAACAAATTTTACTCAGACGAAAGAAGTGATTCAAAACCCAATAGAGACAATAGAAAATGAACCTTCTGGAACCCTTACCTCCCCCGCGCCTTCTAAAACCAGCGTTCCAACGCTTACGCCTACAAAAAACAATACGCCAACATCTATACCAACAAAAGCAACAAGTACGCCAAAAATAAATTATCCACTTTTAGAAGGAACTCCACTACCCTCAACAGTTTCTGTCATTTCTGCAGATAATGCTAGAGATATTATTGAACTTGTTCGCTGGAAAGAAGATAGTACAATTGGTCACTTTGTGTTCTCTCCTGATAGTTCCATACTTGCTTATGCAACAGAGAAAAATCTCATCAAAATTTGGGATATAAAGAACAAAAAATTACTACACACACTTAATCAAGGGGCAGAATTTTCTATATGTGAATTGATTTTTTCTCCTTCTGGAACAATTCTTGCATCTGGCGATTGCAATGGAGATGGCGTATCTGATGAATCTGTTCGCCTATGGGAAACGAGTAGCGGAGAACTTCTTCATAGAATAAAAGGTATTTATGGTTATGCAGGCTATATAGCATTTTCTCCAAATGGGGACCTACTTGCGATAAGCGTAAGTAATGCTAAAATTCATATACGACGTGTTAGTGATGGTAAACTTATCCAAATTTTAGAAGCAGAAGAAATGTCGTCAATAAATGTGGCTTTTTCCCCAGATGGAAAGTTACTCGCATCAGTGGGATTTTATTGTTGTCCGCATTACACGGTGCATTTATGGGACATGGATAATAACGGTAGGTTGCTTGAAACATTCAAAGTCAATTCTATAAAAAAGATAGCATTTTCTTTAGACAGCAAATTCCTTGTAGCTAATCATTACGTGTCGTACATCAAGACATCGTTTCGTTTTTATAAACTAAACCATCAATAGAACGTTTCGCACCTTATCAATCGAACCATCAATAGAACGTTTCAAAAGTATCGTTTAATTTCTCTATCCCCCCAAGTAATTTAGGAGATAGAAAAAGATGAGCCTACTTGATGAACGAAAAAGTGCAATCCACTTACTGCTTTCAGGAAAAAGTGTTTCTGAGACAGCGAGCGAACTTAGCCGAAGCCAACAATGGGTACGAAAATGGCGAAAACGCTACAAGGAAGAAAGTTGGCAAGGGCTAGCAAGCCGCTCGAATCGCCCACATCAGATTGTTCGTACAACAGCCAAAAATGTGAAAGCCGCAGTTTGTAAGGCTCGCAGCGAATTAGAAGCAGAAGCATCTTCGGGTAAAGGGTTGAAATATATCGGAGGGCAAGCAATCCGCACTCACCTGAAAGATAAAGGCATAACTCCCTTACCAAGTATCCCAACAATTGAGCGCGTGATCCGTGCGGCAGGGCTGACACGTCCTTATCAAAAGGAAGAAGAGCCAAAAGTAGATTATCCGCATCTGAGGGTCAAACAAGCGCAAGTCTTAGTGCAAGTGGACATAGCACCGCATTATCTCAAAGGTGGAGAAAGAGTAGCTTCATTCAATGCAATTGACATTGCATCTCGCTATCCGACAGGGAAGGCCTATGCCCAGCGTCGCTCTATAGATGCAGAAGATTTTCTCCTTCGTGTTTGGAAAGGACTGGGTGTCCCCCAATATACTCAGGTCGACAATGAAGGCTGTTTTAGCGGTGGAGCTACCCATGCAAATGTTTTAGGGAGAGTACTCCGCCTTGCTCTCCAAGTTGGCACTGAATTAGTCTTCTCACCTGTTCGGCATCCACAAAGCAACGGCTTCATAGAGCGTTTTCATCAGGATTATGACAAGCATGTTTGGGAAGACACCTATCTGGCATCACTCGAAGAAGTACAAATACAGACTGATTTTTTTCTTGATTTATATCGCCAAAGACCACACAGTCGTTTGAATGAGAAAACTCCCAGCGAAGTACACCAAACGCCTGCTCATGTTCCTAAAGATATTCAGATAGCTTCTGAGAAAAGAGAACTCTATGAAGGAAAGGTTCACTTCATCCGAAAAGTCTTCGACGATAGCACGATTTCTGTTTTGAATGTAGCTTGGATTGTGCCTAAAGCAAAGCCAGACAAAGGTGTCTGGGCAACATTGAGTATCAAGAAAACGGGTACGCAACTGCATATCTTTGATGCGGCTCCTGATGTTGAGAGAAGGAAGCTCTTGGCTTCTCATCCTTTTGAAATTTCTGAGCCTATCCTGCCGCATGAATATCGGATGAACGAAACGATCTATTGATGGCTATTCGATTGATAAGGTTCTGTTTTCCGAAACGATCTGTTGATGTATGACAATTACGCATTACGAAATATGCAATTGGAGATATAAAATGAAAACAATTCGACGTATTTATTTCTACGCAGTTGCCCTGATCAGTATGGTAGTGGTTTTATGGGGAATGATCGGGCTGATGCGCTCCATTTTTTCTGATTCTGTTGGCGGCGGCGTGGATCAACTTGCGCAAGCCCTCGCGCTGATTTTGGTCGGGGTACCGGTTTTTGGCATCCACTGGTGGGCAGCGCAACGGAGCACAAATAAAGATGAAGAAGAGCGTGCATCCACTGCGAGAGCAGTTTTTCTTTATGCCGCCTTGCTCGGATTATTCATCCCTCTTACTCAAAACGGCTTGGCTTTCTTCAACCGTTTGATGATCAATCTCTTCAATATCCCCTCTTCACGTGCGCTGATTGGCGGCAACCAAAGTCTGAGCGATAACTTCATCGCCGCGCTAATGAACGGGTTTGTTGCAGCATACTTTATCAGTATTTTGCGTGGCGATTGGCAAAAAGTTGTCGAGAAAGCCGCACTCATTCTTACGCGCCGTGTTTATCGCTATATCTGGGTGCTCTATTCACTTATCATGTCGATCATCGGTGTATATCAGATTTTGCGCTACCTATTTTCCCTTGCAACGGGCTTTACCAGCTCCGATAATTATTACAATGCCCTCTTCGCAAATGGGCTTGCGCTCACCATCATCGGGATCCCGCTTTGGGTATGGGCATGGAAAGTTCTTCAAGATTCACTTACCGACCCAGCAGAACGCGCCTCCCTCCTTCGTTTGGGGATGCTCTATATTCTCTCCCTTTCGGGTGTGATCTTCGTCCTCTCTGCAACGGGCATCGTCATTAACGAGCTCCTCCAATTTCTCCTCAAAGAAACCAGCAGCTTTAGCAAATTTTTCGAGGCAATCAACAGCCCACTTGCTATTGCCATCCCTCTTGGCGCGGTTTGGGCATATTATGGGCATTGGCTCAAGCGCGATCTAGCCACCCTCCCCAGTGCGCCTCGCCGTGCTGCCTTGCGCCGTCTTTACTATTACATCCTTTCGTTAATCGGATTAGTCGCCACTTTTGTCGGCATTTCCATGCTACTCTCCTTCGTCATCGATATGAGCTTCGAGAGCAACATTTTGGGAAGCAATCTTAAAATTCGCCTTGCCGATTCTTTGGCAACCCTTCTTGTTGGCTTGCCGCTTTGGCTCAGCACCTGGCGTCCCATGCAATCAGAAGCCCTCGCCCTTGATGAAGCAGGTGAACATACTCGTCGCTCCATTATTCGCAAAATTTATCTGTACCTCGCCATCTTCACGGGCGTGGTCGGAGGGATGATCGCCGCTGTCCAACTCGTCTCGTTGATTCTCGAAGCCCTGCTCGATTCTGCTCCGAGTGGTTTCACCAAAGACCTCCTCGACTCTCTTCAATGGCTGATTCTCTTTGGCGGATTGCTCGCCTATCATTGGCAAGCTTTACGAAAAGATGGGATGCTTCGCAGTGAGATTCTCCGCGAAAAAGCAGATCAGTTTACCGCCCTCCTCTTCGATAGCGGCGACGAAACGCTCTCCAGTCAACTTGCTTCCCTTATGGAAAAAGAATCTGAGGAGATCAATTTGATCCTGCAACCCCTCGACGAGGAAATTCCCTTTGCCGATGCCATTATCCTGTCCGAGGCTCTTGCCCTTGATCCCCCCGAGATTCTAAAGAGTTGGCTTCCTAAATTTAACGGTAGCAAGTTGATTCTCACGAGCGAAACAGACGACTGGTATTGGATGAGAAATCTCCAGGAGATAAAAAAATCCCTCCGCCAATTGGCAGAGGGAGAAGAGATCAGTCAATCTAACAAATCACCGGGCTGGATGATCGCGGTCTATATTTTGGCCGGGATGATGGCGTTACAAATCCTGTTTATCTTTTTGACTATCGTCTTTGATAGCTTTTAACCCTGCTATCTCTTGACAACGATTTTTAGTTGCGCATAACAAAAATAGTGTATGCCTTTGCGCATTGACCAGGTGGTCGTATATGTACCGGTTTCTTTAGGCGCACGCATTTTAATTTTGAAAATGGCAATTTCTCCCGGATCTGTCGGTTTATCTATCGCAGCGTGTTTTTTTATATAGTACTCTGCCCCACTCGCGTATTTTACTTGAGCCGTATCAGGCCACCATTTTGCAGTGCCTATATTTTCAACTTCCCAAGTCCATTTAAATTCTTCGTTTGGTTTTACAGTATAAGTGCTTTCAGGGGATAATTTGACTATATTACAAGCGTAGAGAATATCTCCTGAGCCGCTGGTAATATTGGTGGGCGTATAGGCGGGTGTAGCAGTTATTGTAGGAGAGGGGGTGAAGGAAGAAACAACAAAGATAGTCGGCGTGGAGAATGGTGTACTTGTGATGCGAGGCTTTGTTGGCGTAGGTGGGATAAGGGTTGCCGTTGGCATCGCGGCAGCTGTTTGCGCTTTTGCGACAGCATAAGTTGCGGCTACGATGGTCTCTACAGATGAGGGCTGTGGTGTAGCGGCAGGTGTGCAGGCAGAGAGGGATAATATCGTAATAAGTAAAATATAAAAGAAACGATGTTTTTTCACTTCAGTTGCCTTCTCTATAGGAGCAACGCATATTCAAAAATGCGTTGCTCCTTTTTGACCTTTATTTTACGGTAATCACGATATAAGGCCAGCAAAAACCGCCTTCAAGTTTGAAATACATTCCTTGGTTTACTGCATTTTTATTTGCTGCGGGCGCAACAGCATCGTAAGGACCTACAGTATAACTAGCTCCCGGTTTCATTTCTGGAAGTTCCACGAAAGGGAACCCTGCAGTTGTCATATCGGGGCCATCAACATGGTGAAGATCTTTTCCGAAGTCCCAAGTGCTAGTACCTGTATTTACGATAGTGAATTTAATATCAAAAGGATCACCTTCTTTGAATACAGTCAGATCGTAAGGTTTCTTGGTGGAGCTAACACCTTCATCACAAGCATCTGGATAGGTGATGACACCGCCACCACCGCCACCGCCACCACCACTGGACGCAGTCGCCGTTGGAACAAGCACAAGAGGTGTAATAGTCGGAATGGGCGTCAAAGTTGCCGGAGCAGGGATTGCCGTACTCGTCATTTCAAGCGTTGCTGTTGCCAAGGGAGCATTTTCTGCATTTTGGGTTGCTTGTGCATCTAGTGCCTGAGCAACCGCAGTTTCAATCAGCTCCGCAGCTTGAGTCGCATCAATCGTAGACCCATCTGCACCTGTGGGGAGGCAGGCTGCGAGCAAAAGCGCGGCAGCTAAAATCATATAGGCAAAACGATATTTCTTAAACGTATTCATTGGTACTCCTTTTACGAGTTATCTTCTGAGTCTCCGCTCCCGATGCCCAATGGCTGCCATTTTGCATCATCTTTAAGGCGATGCTGAATGCCGCCACGATCATGGAGCAGGTCGAAACCTTCTGGTTTGATAAACATCTGATCACCATCTAATAAGCCTGTAATTCCCGTTTGTCCAAATTCTGGGCGCTTATTCTGGCAATAGGCGCAAGTTTTTGCATCATGCGCCTGATATGTTGAAGGCTCTTCATAAGTTGTTACATAGCCTTCGTAATTGCGCAAGATAATTTTATGATCCGAAGAACTGAGCATATAATTTGGTTGTAGCGGAATTTTACCACCCCCGCCAGGAGCATCCACAATAAATTGGGGAACTGCATAACCAGAGGTATGCCCACGCAAGGCTTCGATGATCTCAATCCCTTTTGCAACGGGTGTACGGAAATGCCCCGCACCCTCAACTAAATCACATTGGTAAAGATAATAAGGGCGTACCTTAATTCTGGTCAGCTTCTGGACTAAATCCCGTTGAATATGGGGGCAATCGTTTACGCCAGCCATTAGTACAGATTGATTTCCCAAGGGGATGCCCGCTTTGGCAAGTTTATCGGTGGCTTCATCCAGTTCTGCTGAAATTTCGTTGGGGTGATTGACGTGGATATTGACCCAAAGTGGATGATATTTCTGGAGCATCTCGGTTAGTTCATCGGTAATTCGCATCGGTAGAAAAACCGGAACGCGCGAGCCAAGACGGATAATCTCAATATGGGGAATTTCTCTCAATGCTTTCAGGATTTTTTCGAGAATTTTTGGCGCAAGCACCAGAGGGTCGCCGCCAGAGAGGAGTACATCACGCACTTGGGGAGTCTGTTTGAGATATTCGATTTGCATCTCAAACTCGTCGCTGGAAAAAGTGGCAGAGGGGTCGCCAACAATTCGGGAGCGCGTGCAGTAACGGCAATAGGTTGCGCATTGGGTGGTGACGAGCATCAACGCTCGATCAGGGTAACGATGCACCAAGCCCGGGACAGGAGAATGCTTGTCTTCGGCGAGAGAATCTTCCATCATCGCGGTGAAGGGTACCATCTCGGCAGCGGTGGGGATAACCTGTTGTCGGATCGGATCGTTGGGGTTATCGGGATCAATTAATGAGATGAAATAAGGTGTTATATCAACGCGAAACAAGCCTTGGGTCGAGAGCGCTTCCCGCTCGCTATCCGTTAGTTTAAGAACTTTTTCGATCTCTTCAAGCGTGTTCAAACGATGGCTGAGTTGCCATCTCCAGCTATTCCATTTTTTATCGGGGATGTCGGCATAAATCGGGGCACGACGGGATGTGAATTTTGTGGTCATTTTTTCTCCATCAAAAATAAGTGCAAGTGAATATCAATAAATAATATTTTTTAAGATTTATGCCGATTGGGAGGGTCATGATCGGGGAGATAAAAGCCTCCACAGGAAGAAAAGCTATTTGCTGACATAGTTGGATTGTACGAGAAAACAGAAAGAGGGTCAATGAGCGTTTTTTATTATCTTATCAATTTACAGAAGGCAGGGAGAAAAACCCTTCTTTTCATACAATTCATATCATTTCTTTACCTTAGCTTTACATGTTTTTGCTATTATATTTGTGAAAACAAAAACAAATATGATTTATTGAGTTATGGAGGTATGCACTATGAAGAAAAGACCTACCGTCTCTACACAAACCCTTAATAATTGGGGGGTTGATTTTTCTCTATTCATTAGCGGAGTCGTCGTGTTTTTGTCTGGGGTATATTTTCTCATTCTGCCCGTAGGCGGTTATAAAGGTGGACGCAATCCTATGTATGGGATCATCATCCTCTTCGACCGTCATACTTGGGGCGATGTCCATATTTGGGGAGGGGTTGCAATGCTTTCTATCGCAGCACTGCACATTCCCCTCCACTGGAATTGGATCGTCATGATGACAAAGCGAGTAATCAAGATTTCTTTAGGGCAATGTAAAATCATGAATTCTCGCGGAAAATTTAATCTGGCCGTCAATGGTGTGCTCGGTTTGAGTGCCCTCATCGTAGCCATTAGTGGGCTATACTTTTTGCTAATTCCGGGCACTTCTCATAACTCCTCTCTCCCAGATCCTAGATGGCTATTTACGTTGGCAACATGGGATATCATCCATACTTGGTCTGGTGTAATCATGAGCGCAACGGCTGTGTTACATCTTGATATTCATTGGAAATGGGCTACAAAAGTAACGAAAAAAATCTTCTTGGGCATTGTCCAACCCCCAGCTTTTCAGTCTGAAAAATCGTCTGCTAAATCTTCATAAGGAGCTCAATATGTTAAAAAGAGCAATTTTCTGGCTTCTCTATCTTCTATTCGTCGTCGGTCTTATCTGGGGAGCGATCAATCGCACTTCATCAGTGCTGGAAGAAAATGATAGAAGTAGTGGCTCAAATCATACAAGAGAGATCAATCAAACCGCTGAAATAGAGGCAACACCCTCTGAAGATCATTCTGATCGTGAAGTCATCGTCAGATGGGAAATCTTGAAAGCCGAAATCAGCGTTCTCAGCAATCGCGACGCAACTATGATACTGGAAAATGGAGAGATCCTTTCTCTAAACCCCCGCTCATGGCGTTTTGCGCAAGCTCAAGGGCTTCAAGCCCAATTGGGAGACTCACTTTTGTTAACAGGTTTCTTTGAAAATGAAAAATTCGAAGTCGTTCATCTCAGAAATCTAGATAATGGTACCGTTGCCCAAATTCGAGACGAAGCTGGGCATCCCCTGTGGGTGAGCGGAGGAAACGGAGAATAGGATTCGTGCCTCTGCACTTGAAGCGAAGCAGGGAGATGACCTGAAACTTGCTTCCGTATCCGAAACTGTTTCCACCCTTTGAGCGTATCACGTTAATCGGCAGCCACTTCGACCACTGAATCCAACTGAACGGGAGATAGCTGATCTTTCTCGAATCCGAAACGCTCGAAGATATCGGCAAATGTGGCGATAATTCCCGCGCGTGTATAGCCCATTTCTTCGTAAGAGTAGTCATGCTCTCCACGGCGCGCTTCGGTTGCTTTGATTCCTTCGGTGAAGGCTTCATCTAATTCGATTTGGTGCTCATACCCAAATTGGACGTAGAAATCTCGAATAATGCTTTTGGGGTGCTTGATCATTTTGTCGTAGTTAAGAATAAGATGATTCGCCGAGGGGTGCTCATCCAGATAAGCGAGGGGGTAACGATACCAATGCTGGGAGAGTTCGCAAATCTCGTCAAGATAGATATATTTCTCGGCGGGCTCGCCAAAGATATTCCAGGCATAATTCAGCCATGAGACGGTCGAGGGGAGCATATCGAGAGGGTTGCGAACAAGGTAGATGATGCGGGCATCGGGGAAAAACTCTTTCAGTGTGGAGATTTTTGCGCTAAAAGACGGATTTTTAGAGACAAAGTAAGAGGCACCGGTCGCATATAAATGCCGCTGAAGCATGGATTTGTAGAAGCCCATGATCCTGTTCTTTTCGTCAGCGGGCAAGTCTCGGTCAAAGAATTGGTACGGAGGCAGTTCATCCAAAAATGGGAAGAGATAGATGATCAGAAAACTTGACCAATTATGCAGGAGGATATTCTCATCTTCTTCCGGCTCAAAAAATGAGATCGGGTGAATGGCTACTTTTTGTAAGCCGATCTGGTCAATTTTTTTGATAAGATGATAAAAGGGGCTGCCAAAAAGGCTGTCGATTTTCTTAAGCAGATCAACCAGTTTGCGCTGTGTGATGGAGGGGGTCAGGTAAATATCCCAGGTGCGCATGCTGGTGAAGTTTTTCTGGTCGTGAGAAAGGAGACGATGCAGGAAGGTGGAGCCGCTGCGATAATTGCTAAGAATAAAGAGCGGTTTTTCGACAGGGTGATTTTTATAGGCGGGGAAGAGGATGTCATCCAGCCCGAGGCAGATCCATGTAAAGATGGTGACGGGAATCCAGACAATATAGAAAATGATGAGAAAGATAAGGCGTTTTTTTGTTAAACGTCCGGGTGTGTTGGCGGTTTTGATAAAAGAGCGGTAAGTCATTCGCCAAAAAAGGCGCAGGTTATAAGGCATAGAAGAGTCTCGTTTTGATAAGATTTGTATCTACGAAACCTGACAGGTTTTCTAGGTAGCGTAACCTGTCAGGTTTGTATTGTATAGATAAGCGGGGGGATTCTATCAGGTGCGGGCAAATCAGTAAACCGTCTACTTGGATAGACAGTCTCGTGAATCCCTGCCATAATTGGAGGAAGAGTTTTTAATGATAGCGGCGGTTGAGTAGGCGATGCTCTTCGCCGTATCGATATCATGCCCTTCAGGGTAAACTAGAGCGGATTTGCGAGAAGAATTCTTTCTTGATAATTCGCTTTGATTTCGATACGCTATAGCATGACGGTGATACTGTCACCCTACTCAATCGCCGCTACTATTTAGTTTTGAAAAGGGAAAAATATTTAATTCCTGTTCTTAAGCAAAAATCCTATCAAGGAGAAAATAATGATAAAAGTTGGTGATAGCGCATCTATAACAAAAAGCTTCAGCGATGAAGATGTCCGTAAATTTGCAGAAATTTCAGGTGATAAAAACCCCGTTCACCTAGATGATGAATACGCCGCGCAGACACAATTCAAAAAGCGACTGGTACATGGCATGCTAACAGCAGGATTGATCTCAGCCGTGCTGGGAACAGAACTCCCCGGCGAAGGGAGCATTTATCTCAGCCAGAGCATTAATTTCCAGGCACCAGTCTTTATCGGTGATACGATCACGGCAACGGTGACCGTAATCAAGATACGCGAAGGCAAACCAATTATTACCCTGGAGACGATCTGTAAAAACCAAGATGATCTGGTTGTGATAAAGGGGGAGGCAGTTCTGCTAAAGCCTGAAGAAAAGTAGAGAGAGGGTGAGGGTTTTTTAACACGAATTACGCGAATTAGCGCGAATTTTAAAAGATTAAACACAAAGAGTACGAAGGGACACAAAGAAAAAACTTTTTTTTCTTTGTTTTTAACTTTGTGTTTCTTAGAGTTCTTCGTGTTTAAACCTTTTCCAACTTATCTAACAACGCCTCTGCCTCATGATATTCGCATAATTCGTGATAAAACGTTAGACCCTAGCCGACCTAATCCCCCAATTCCCAAATCACCAATCCCCCTACTCCACCTCATAAACAAAAACCTGAATATCCAACCCATCGCTATTCAGCAATTCGATCGTCGGCATCAGAGTCGCATCCTGGATCGCACCCATCTCACCCGCTAGAGCATAGACGCTCAGGCGCGCCTCCTCATCAGACATTTTCGCTACCTTAATTTCTGCACTCGCACTGACTTCGTTGATTTTTCCTGAAATTTGTTCAATACCTTCATCTAAAGTCATTTTATTTCTCCGTTTAGAATTAGCTACCAGTAAAGTATATCAAGTTTCTGAAAACTGCAAGAGATGGAACACAGATGCCGCTACGCTAAAAGCAGATTTACAAGCATTTTAAAAGCTATTTTTTAAAATCCGCGTAAATCCGCCTGATCCGTTAAATCCGTGTTCCATTTTTTTTCGACCTCTCCAAAAGCCACTCAATAATTTCCCAATTCCCCAATTACCTAATCCCTTCTAAAACTTCACCACCGTAACCCCTGCGCCGCCTTCGGTCGGCTTCCCCTCCTCGAAAGACTTCACCTGTGGATTCGCCCGCAAAGCCTCCCGCACCACCTCGCGCAAACGCCCCGTCCCCTTTCCGTGCACGATCCGCACAAAAGGCATCTCGCCAATATAAGCCTGATCGATATAGTGTTCGAGCCTGTCGAGCGCATCTTCGGCGCGTTCTCCACGAATATCCAATTCCATTCTTGGGGTCGCCACATCAGGCGTAGAAACCGCCTTCACGATTTCCTTCTTCACCGCCCTCTTCTTCAGCTGCAAATCTCTTAGATCTGCCCACATTCGCAACGCGCCAACTTGCACTTCTGCCTCTCCGTCGCCCAGCGCAATTACATCTCCCTCCGCGCCCAATTTTTTAACCAGCACCCTATCCCCAACGCTCGGCGTACCACTGATCCCTGTTTCCTGCTCCCTAATTACCTGCTTTTTTTTCTTTTTGGGAATGGGCTGCGGGATTTTCTCCTCAACACGCTTGATCTGCTCTTCAACTTCTTCGATTTCTTCAAGCGGTTTCTCAGCTTCTTGCAGCCTGCGTTTCATCTCCTGGATTTCGGCTTGCGCGGCTTCGACTTGGCTTTTTGCCTGTTCCCGAGCTTGGTCGAGAATCTTGAGCCGCTCATCTTCAATTTTTTCTAGTTCTTCATCTAATTGCCGTCTGAGACGATGGGCATCAATGCGCGCCCTTTGGGCTTTATTTCTATCTTTACGCGCAATTTTCTTCTGACGGTGGATATCGTCCAACATGGAATCAACGCGCATCTCTCCGGGGTCAATCTCCTCTTCAGCCGCAGTGAGCACGTTTGGGTCAAGTCCGAGCCGACGCGCAATGGCGAGAGCGTTCGAGCGTCCCGGTAATCCGATGGTCAATTTATAGGTCGGGCGGAGGGTATGTAAGTCAAATTCCAAAGAAGCATTCACCACTTTTTCGGTCGTATGCGCAAAGGCTTTTAGTTCAGGATAATGTGTGGCGACAAAAGAAAGCGAGCCGCGATTAAGCAACTCGGAGAGAATGGCGCGAGCGAGGGCAGCCCCCTCTTGCGGGTCGGTGCCTGCGCCCAGTTCATCTAAAATAACGAGAGATTTTTCATCCGCTTTTTTCAGAATTTGACTGATATTTTTGATATGCCCCGAAAAAGTGGAGAGCGATTGCTCGATGCTTTGCTCATCCCCAATATCGGCGTGGACGGCTTGGAAGCAAGGCAAAGCTGAGCCAGAATCAGCGGGAATATGCAAACCAGATTGTGCCATGAGCGTGAGTAGCCCCACCGTTTTGAGCGTGACGGTTTTCCCGCCCGTGTTGGGGCCGGTGATAACCAGCGCACGCGTTTCGGCATCGAGGCTGATATTGAGAGGAACAACTGTGGCAGGGTCAAGGAGGGGGTGGCGGGCGTTGATCAGGTTTAAGGTTTGAATGTCTAATGTTGAAGGTTGGCTCGAAGTTTTTTTCTTTGAACCTTTAACTTTCAACTTTTGACCAAGAAGCGGCTCTGTCGCTTCAATCGCATCCGCATATTTCGCCTTCGCAAAGGCTAGGTCAAGCTCGGCAAGTGCTTCTACGCCTTGCGTGATTTCATCTGTATTTTCGCCTATTTGTGCGCAAAGTTCGGCAAGAACACGGCGTTCTTCGTCTCGTTCGGCGAGTTGTAATTCTCTGAGTTTATTATTCGATTCAACGGTGCTGAGCGGCTCAATAAAAAGTGTTACTCCTGTAGATGATTGATCGTGGGTGATGCCTTTGATCTGTCCCTTATATTGCGCCCGCAGGGGAATTACATACCGCCCATCACGTTGAGTGATGATCGCTTCCTGGAGCATCTTCGCGTTCTGCGTATTGCTGATGATCTTCTGCAATTTGGTCATCAAGCGATCGTGCGTGGTGCGCCGCTCCCTGCGGATAGATGCCAACTGCGCCGAAGCAGAGTCGAGGACTTCGCCTTTTTCTGAGATGGTGCGCGTGATCGCATCCACCAGCCCAAGGGGAGGCGGGAGTTTTTCAGCAATTGCATCAAGGCGCGGTGTCTCGTGGGATTGGGCATCATCCCCGCTTTTGGTGAATACATTTTTCAGACTTCGGGCAGAAATTAACGTAGATTTAATATCAAGTAAATCCTGTGTTTCCAATACCCCACCACGCGAGGTCAATTTAACTTTCTCGCGCACATCCCGTGCACCGCCCACGCTGACAGTCTCATTCGTGGAGAAAAGAAGCCGTGCTTCGCTGGTTTCTTCAAGTTGCGTTTTGGCTTTCTTAAAAGAAGGCGTTGGTTTTAATTTCTCGGCGAGTTCTGTTGAGGCACTAAAAACGCAATGAGCCTTAAGACGCGTGAGGATTTTATCGTATTCGAGGAGGGAGAGGGTTTTAGGGTTCATAATATGGAGAATAACTTTTTGGAGTTGAGTATGTAGGGTGTATTAGCCAAGCACTATTTAGTTAACCAATACTAAATAGAAGGTTTCAACAAACCATCATCCAATGCTTCAAGCGCACGCATCCTAGCTTCAAATTCCTTTTCGTTTAGAAGATGCTTTCTACGTAATAAGCGAATGTGGTTTTCAGCACTCCCACCTTGCTTTTTCCTGTTACATTGATGACAAGAGGCGACTATGTTTCTATACCCATTACCACCACCGTTAAGTTGCGATATAACATGATCAAGCTCACATGAGGCTTCACTAATATCACAAAGACAATAAAAACATTGCTCTTGCTCACGCTTCAATAGTGCTATCAGATAGTCACGGTTTTTGTAAAAATCTACAGTTTCAATATCAACTAAATTTTCTGCCGGTGTTTCCTCTGATATTTTAAGTTCATAAGGAAGAAGTACTTTTACAGAATGTCCTTGACGTGTTTGTTCCAGTTCTATGCAACCCTTTTCTGCAAGGGAGCGAATAGTTTTCCGAGACTTAAAATCAGAACATTGAAGTGCAACAGAAATCTGTGGTAAAGGTATTGTTGCAGAATCAAGTCCTCGAATTCGGGTTTGGCTAAGTAAATAATAATACATTCCTCTTTCCCAAACATCACCTTTATAGTGAGGGAAGAGCTTATCTTCTACATCTGTATAAATTTTGACCCAATTCATAATGCCCTTTCTTCTTCGTTTATAGAAAGCAAAATGCTACTCTCTCTTCTATTTATTTTTAATTAGATGTGTATTATACATAAACTCAGATGCTTTTCATCTAAGAGCGTCTCCTAATCTCGCTCATGCCCTTCCAAACGATTATCCCCACTGAGACTACAAAATAGGTAGACATGAGCGCGGCTTGGGCTAAATATCCAAAGCGGGGAACAAGGAGGAAGCTCAATCCTATTTTAGCGATACCCGTGATGACCATCACTTTTAATGGATAAGTGGGCATGCCCAGTGAGAGCAAAAGGGGGCGATTCCAGTAGAGGATATTGGCTGTGCCGAAGCCGAGGAGTAAAATCAATGCGGCGGGAGTGGCGGGGGCGTAATCTGCACCGTAGAAGAGGGTGATGAGCCATTCACCTGCAATGAGGAGAAAGATGCCGACTGAAAATGTCCACGCGGCGGAGATGGTGGTGAGACGTTTGAGGAGAGTTTTGAGTTTATCCCAGGCTTTTTCGCCAACCGCGCGCGAAATCTCGGGGAAGGTGGTAGCGATGAAGGGGTTGATGGGCATCAAAATCAGGTTGATGAGGGCAAGGGCGGTTTTATAGTAGCCAGCGGCGAGTTTACCCACTTCGCCGGGGAGCAGGAATCCCAGCCAGAGAACTTCTGAGTCACGGGTGACGAGATTCACTGTGCCGCTGAAGTTGCTGGAAAACGCAAAAGACCAGAACTCGCGTTTTGGCGGTAGCAAGTTGAAAGGCGAGCGAAGCCATCCGCGTCCGAGCATTTCGTTGGCACGGCGCAGTCCCCAAAATCCCAGAGAAAGACCGAAGAAAACTTTTCCGATTAAATAGGCGGTGAGGACGAGCCAGATATCGCCATCTGAAAAATAAGCGTAGGCGATGATGCTAACGGTGAGGATATTTTGAGCGAGCGCGATTGCGGCTTGAGAGCGGAAGTGATCACCGAGTTGAAGAAGGGCAGCGGAGGTGCCAGTGACAAAATTGCTGAGGAGGGCGAGGGCGTAAAAGCGGATGAAGAGGGTTGCGGCAGGGTCTTTGATGATATATTGCGCCGCGAGGGGGGCAAAAATATAGAGGAGGGCGTAGGCGGAAATGGATGTGCCGATTTCGGTGAGGGCGGCGGCTTTGAGGGTTGCGGCGGCACGGTCTTTTTGATTCTGGGCGAGGTATTCGCCCCCATATTTGATGACCAGCTCGCCGATGCGGAAGGATAGCAAGCGGTTGATGGAAGTGGCAAAGGACATGACCATGCCGAGCAATCCGAAGGCGGCGACGCCAAGTAGACGGGCGGCGAGGACGCTTTGAATCATGGCAAGCCCCATACCGATGGTGCTACTGCTAAATAAATAGCTAGAGTTTTTTAGAACGCGGCGAAGGAGGGAGTCTTCTTGCCAGATGGAGAGAATTTTTGAAAGAGGGGACATGAAGTTGGAAGGTTGGAAGGTATAAAGATTAGGCTATTTTAGACAAACTTTCTTTCTGGTGTTTTTGACACGAAAGGCGCGAAAAAAACGAAGAGCACGAGGATTTTAAAGTTTTTTTTCGCGTTATTCGCTAAATTCGCGTAATTCGCGTTAAAAAATATTTATTCCTGTAGTTTATAAAAATTATTTTTGCCACAAATCGATTTTCCCAAAGATATGCTCTTTATACCACTCGACTTCTTTTTCGAGTCCCTTCCGCGCTGTGGTTGTGGGGTTGTAGCCCAAGACTTGACGTGCTTTAGTGATATTGGCGTGCGTTTTAAGCTGGTCGCCGGGGCGTTTTGGTTTCGGGTCTATTTTTGCTTTTTTGCCAATAATCTCTTCCACAATACGGATGCCTTCGCCCGTTGTGATTGCGACATCTGTGCCGATGTTGAAAATCTCCCCTTTGATATCGTCTAATTTGTCTAATAGAGATACTAAGCCATCGACAATATCTCCAACATAAGTATAGCTTCGTAGATGTTCTTTGCTCCCTGCGTAAAGAGGAAAGGCTTTATCTTCGAGAATGCTTGCTATTAATCTAGGGTAGAGCTTTTCGGGACGTTCGCGTGGCCCATAGACAGAAAAGAGTCTCATTGAAGAGGCAGGGAAACCTTCTTCACGTGCGGCTGCCAAGATTAACTGCTCGGCGGCAAGTTTGGTAACGCCATAATAGGAAGTTGGCTTGGGTTCTGTTTTTTCATCACTGGTAGCATCTGCCCCGTAAACGGAAGATGTGGAGATGTTGATAAATCCACGTAGAGAAGTGGACTTCTTCGCGGCATCTAAGAGACGATGTGTCCCGATGATATTATTTTTTAGATAGGCGCTAAATGGCGTTGTTGCAGAGATTCCCGGCTGTGCGGCGAAGTGATAAATTACCTCTACACCTTCAAGCGCGGTGCTAAGGTCATCCTCTGCTAAGTTAAGGTGCAGAAATTCGACACCCTTATCGGATACCAGATTCTTGTTGAGCATTTTTTGTGCTTTCGAATAGTAATCTGTGAAGCAATCAATGCCCAAGACATCGTACTCTTCTGTGATAAGTCTCTCTGATAAGTGGGAGCCAATAAAGCCTGCTGCACCTGTAATAAGATATTTTGCCATGATATTCCTAAATTTAGCTTAGATGTTTTCAACGCGAATGGCGCGAATTAGCGAATTACGCGAATTTTTTAAAAACAAAGAAAAACATTAGCATTAAAGTTTTCTACAGCCCAAAAACCTTCTCGTCTCTACGCGCGGCTTTTCCTAAAGCATTGCGCGTATCTACAATAAGTTGAGCTTTTTCTAAAATTTGATCGTATTCATATTCGCTATGGTCGGTGATGATGACCACACAATCAGATTCTGCGACTGTGCCCAACATATTGGGAACACTTTCCATTATGTCATCATTAGGGGCTTTGAGGGTGGGGCAGTATGGATCGTGATAGCTGACCTCCGCACCCTTTTCTGCAAGCAAACCGATTACATCTAAAGCGGGTGATTCGCGTAAATCGTTCACATCGGGTTTATAGGCGGCACCTAAAACCAAAATTTTGCTCCCGTTGATAGATTTTCTCTGTGAATTCAACGCATCTTGCATTTTTTGAACAACATAGCGCGGCATCCCGGTATTGATTTCGGAAGCTAATTCAATAAAGCGAGCGTTATAGTCTACGGATTTCAATTTCCAAGATAAATAAAGGGGGTCAATGGGAATACAATGCCCACCCAAGCCAGGTCCTGGGGTGAATTTCATGAATCCAAAAGGTTTTGTTGCCGCGGCTTCGATCACTTCCCAGACATCTACATCAAGCCTGTCGCACATGATAGCGAGTTCATTGACCAAGCCGATATTAATCATGCGGAAGGTGTTTTCGAGCAATTTTGACATTTCTGCCGCTTCAGTAGATGAGACTGGCACAACGGTTTCTATCGCGCCGCTATACCACGTACAGGCGACTTCGGTGCAGGCTTCGGTGATACCGCCCAAAACTTTGGGGGTGTTGATGGTTGTCCAATCTTCACGGCCTGGGTCAACGCGCTCTGGCGAGAAGCTCAAGAAAAGATCTTTGCCTACAGTTAATCCGCTTTTTTCGGTGAGCATGGGTAAAATAAATTCGCGCGTGGTGCCTGGGTATGTTGTTGATTCCAATACCACGACCATGCCTGGGTGCATATATTTCGCCAAATCGGTGGTCGCTGTGTCTATATAAGACATATCTGGGTCGCCTGTTTTTTTCAAGGGCGTTGGCACACAAATGCTCACGGCTTCAACGTCTTTTATGGCAGAAAAATCGGTTGTTGCTATTATTTTTCTGCTGGCTATTAACTTTGCTACAACTTCTGTTGGTACATCGGGAATATAGCTTTCGCCTTTATTGAGTGCGTCAATTTTGCTGGCATCGGGGTCGATACCAATTACGTCAAAGCCTGCTTCGGCGAAGACGACTGCGAGGGGTAAGCCGACGTAGCCGAGTCCTAAAACTGCCATCTTGGCTTCTTTTCTTTCTAGTTTTTCGATTAAATGGTCTTTCATTTTTGCTCCAAACATTTTTAGACCTGACAGGTTTCATAAGATGTTTTTATGAAAAAACGCCTTCTGATCAGGTTCATTATGGTTGACAAAGGCTCTGATTAAAACCCGCCAGGGCTCTATTTATGATGGGATTTGTGCCCCAACCTGCAAATAAATGGGCGATAGACTTGCCGCGTCATCCGTGTTTTTAGCTTGATACCGTTTCCAGGCTAGTTCTGCCAGACAGGCAGGTCGACGTGTTGAACGCGAGGGTGAAGATAACTCCACCAAGTCGTTATTTGCCAAAATTTCACGTTCTTCTGCTGAGAGCTCGCCACAAATGAGTGTTTTTTCTTCGATATTTTCCGTTAATTCATCCACGCGCATGACGCTGAGATCACCTTTGGGTTCCCAGATTCCGTTTGGGGAAGCGTTATAGTAGCCGACTGCCAAACGTCCGCGCCCTGCTTGTAGTAGGGTAGCAAGCCTAAGGTCACGAGCGGGTTGCGCCGCCGCGAGAATATCCAATGTGGGGATGCCGATGATGGGGAGATTCCGAGCGAGAGCGAGTCCCTTGATCAGAGATAATCCTACTCTTAAGCTGGTAAATGATCCCGGCCCCAATGCAACACCCAACACAGTGACTTCGTCCATCGTCCGATTTGTGCGTTTTAGCAGTGCAGCTATTTCAGGTGCGAGGGAGGTGGTGTGGCGCAGTTTTCCATGCCACAAACTTTCGCCAATGACATGGACGCCATCGTAGAGGGCTACCCCAACCTGGGTGGTGGAGGTGTCAACAGCGAGAAGCATTAGTCTCCTCCAAATGCGGATTTTCGTAATTCGTCGATGAAGTTTTGATGGTGTGCACCCTGTGCGGTAAATTGAAGACGACGTTGTTCTTCATCAATATATTCAAGATTGATCCAGAGCCGCTTTTTTGGCAAAACACTTTCGATGCGCTCTGCCCACTCGATGACGAGGGGGCCCGAGGCAAGCATATCGTCGAGACCCAATTCAGTGGCTTCAGGCGCGGATTCGAGCCTGTAGGTGTCGAGGTGAAAAAGTTGGCTTTCGTCGGGGCGGCGGTACATATTTACGATGATAAAAGTTGGGCTGGTGACGGGGTCGAGCGATCCCCAGCCTTGTGCCAACCCTTGTACGAAGGTGGTTTTCCCTGCGCCGAGATCGCCCTGCAAACAGACGATATCGCCGATATTTAGCATGGCACCAAGACGCATGCCCATACGGCGACTTTGCTCTGGGCTGCGACTGATGAAGTCGAGGGAGTTTTCATCCAAGATTGGCATGTGGGCGATTATACGTCAGGGAGGAGGGGAGGGCAAGGATTGGGCGTTTGCTGAAGAGCTCACCACAAAGCCACAAAGAGCATAAAGAAAACCTTTATGTACTCCGTGCCTTCGTGGTGAAGCTGTTTATGTCTGAAATTTCAACTAATTCTTCGTTTATCAATTATCTCGATTTCTGCCCCCTCTGCCCTGTCGGGCATCTGGAAAAGAAACTGCTTCGCATCCCCCAAATTCCAAATACACGGAATTTAGGGGAGACCAGTAAAAGTTATTTTAGTGCGTCTACATATTCCCCAAAGAGCGCTAAAACCTCGCCAAAATTCTCACGCCCAAAACCGATGCGGAAGTGTTGGTGTCCATAATCGAAAACATGCGAGGGGGCGAGCATGATGCTGGCTTCGGCGACAAGGGTGTCTGCAAATTCAAGCGTGCTTTCAACGCCGAGCATACGCGGGAAGCAGATTGAGCCGCCGCGCGGGCGGTTGAGTTGGAAGCATTCGGGGCGGGCAGCCATGAAGTCGTCGAGCAGGGCAAAGTTGCGTGCCAAACGGGCATTTTGCATCTCGATGATGGCATCTTTATTTTGCAGGGCGATGATCGATAGGATCTCGCTCGGGGCGCTGGAGCAGATGGTGGTGTAGTCTTTTATTTCGAGCATCCGTGCCAGGGTGGGGGCATCCTGACTGGCGATCCATCCGATGCGTAAGCCGGGGAGGCCAAAGGTTTTCGACATGCCGAAGAGGGTAAAAGCTTTTTCGTAAGCCTCGCAAGCCGAGGGCAGGGTCGTCCCGCTTTCGATCTCCAAAAAGCGATACATCTCATCCGAAAGGAGGTAGATGCCGCGTTCGCGCAGCATTCCGATGATCTCATCAAAATCGGACTTGGATGGGACGTAGCCGGTGGGGTTATGCGGGAAGTTGATGACGACGAGTTTGGTCTCGGGGCGGATGAGTTCGGCGAGACGAGCCGGATCGAAATGCCATCCGGCGGCTTCATCCGGTTCCCACATGGAGACTTGGCAGCCAACCGCGCGGGCGATCTCGTAGAGCGACTGGTATCCCGGAAAAGTGGATATAACGTGGTCGCCGGGTTGAAGCAGAGCTTCCATGAGTAGGAAGATAATTTCTTGTGGCGCAGCGACGAGCAGATTTGATGCGCTCAGCCCATCGTAAAAATTGGCAGCTTCGGCGCGTAGCTGCGGATGCCCCATCGACTCGGTGTAGCCGAGTTTAAGTTCGAAGAAGGTCTTGCGCATCTCTGGGGAGGCCATTTCGAGCAGCTCCGGCAGAGTCAGAGATTCGCAATCTGAGCTGGAGAGCAGGTATTTGGCAGAGAATTCGTATTTGGCGAAATATCTTTCGAGGGTGAAGGGGGGGATTTTCATGTTTTAGACCTTAAGTTTCAGATTTCAGACTTTAGAAGAGAGGAAAATAGGTTTTTACGGTGCACGGAAAAAGAACGTTTTCGCGAGCGTCTGACCCAACGTCCAACATGAGCATTTTGCGCGCAAGAACAAATATGCTCAATGTTCTTGTTGGACATTCTATTTCTACAGGCCTGCGATTCTGGCCCAATCCTGAGAGTACCCGACCGCTTACCACCTAGCCGCCACGACCGATCGCCCGCGCCGTGCCATGGAGGAGAGTCTAGCCCTTCCCATCGGCCCAAAGTCCCATATTCAGAAAATTCATCTCTAAATACAGTCGCTCTAGTGCAAGAGTGTTCTCGCGATCACCCGTTTCATCATGAGGAGCCGAAAGAATTCTCACAGCATCATCATATAAACGCTCTGGCTGCGTTTTCTCCTTTGAGAAATCCCATTCATCGATATACGAGTTCTGCTTGTGGTCGCCGCATAAGGTCAAACGTTTTCTTTCATATAGGCTCGCGATAATCCGTACATGTAAGCTTGTTCCAACGATGAGGGTTGCGTTTGAAATAACATGGCAAATATCCCAGATATTATAGCTGTCGAAGAAATATATCTTTCCTTGTTCCAAGCCGTTCATGAAACGTGCCCTGTATTGCTCCGCACTATCATGTTGCGGAGCAATACCAGCACAGAAGAAGACAAGTGGAAGACTCGTCCTGTTGATGAATTCAGAAAGGGCCTCTTCTATCTCCCTTCCATGTGCGTCAAGAATACTGGTATTTATCTGGATTGCAACATAGTCCTTTCCTACTGCTGCTCGCATTTTCCTGATTGCTTCGCGACTGCTTCGACCTACGATCAACTCCTCAAACAGGTATCTTGTCAACACCGCACAATCTGGTGCGAGATGTAGATTCTCGATCCCGTGGTCTCTTGCAATCAGATAACTCTGACGGTCCCGAAAACCGACGTAGTCATAGCTCGCCAAATTCTGAAGAGCAGGCTTGGAGTTCCCTCCAATCGAGTTGGCGACAAAGATTCCGGGAGCCCTGAAAAGAGCTTTTGGTAGCAGGTATGCAACTTCCACGCTGGAGAGCGGACTGATCCCGAACGACGAAAGGCGAGCAGCGAAAAGTCTTTCGCGAATCAAATCAATCGGCAGGAAGCGCCTGATGTACCGAATCCTACGATGTATGTTTTTCAGTGCGAAAGCTATGTATTCTTGGGCCCGAATGCCAAATCCAGACTTGGTTGCTGGGTCCTCCAACATTTTCAAAGCTGCTTCAACAGAACAACCACCAGTTTGACCGCCGATATGGACGATGTTTAGGTCATCGATATCAAGAAAGGAGGTGATGCTTTCTACATCATGACCGTCGTACGGAGTCATATCTCTTGCCAAGAGATCACAAAAATGAATATCTGTCTCTATTCCCGAATCCCGAATCATCCTCTCTACGATATGTGCAAAAAGCAAGTCTCCAAAATTGTGACGACCGATGGCTCCGAACAATACAGTCTTGCTCATTGTTGTCCGAGACCTGTGTCGCGAGCTCCTTGCGCTGCCGCTTCTTCGGGCGCGGCGATGAGCACGTCATCGGCCTCGATGCCTTCATAAATGCCTGTAGCCTCCGTCCGCAATTGCGGATGCCCCAATGACTCGGTGTAGCCGAGTTTGAGTTCGAAGAAAGTTTTGCGCATCTCGGGGGAGGCCATCTCAAGCAATTCTGGCAACCTTAGAGATTCGCAATCTGAACTGGAGAGCAGGTATTTGGCGGAGAATTCGTGTTTGGCGAAATATCGTTCGAGGGTGAAGGGGGGAATTTGCATGGGATTTTAGACCTT
>Ga0209045_1001135_pt1 | contig 25964 bp, 25 predicted proteins | sample SaaInlLV_10m_DNA_4_FD_184664 | JGI IMG/M metagenome (GOLD analysis project Ga0209045, IMG submission 184664) | Marine microbial communities from expanding oxygen minimum zones in the Saanich Inlet - Saanich Inlet SI072_LV_200m_DNA (SPAdes) (version 2) | ecosystem: Environmental > Aquatic >...
CTCACGTCCCACTTCCGAAGTGTCTGTACAAGAATAGTCTGTTTGCCGGGAGAGCCTGGCAAAAGACATAAAGCACGAAACCGAGAAGCGTTGTGCACAAGAAGACAAAAATCAACTGGGCACAACCCGTTTATTGCTGAGGAGAAGTACATGAAGTTTGCCGGACACACGATGGGTACACCGGATCTCGACATCTTCGGGGCCATCGACCTGTTTGCGGATATCGGCTATGATGGGATCGAGGTACGCGTGCAGACGGATGGCCAACTCTGGGTGGACAGCTACTCGCCGGAGTTGGGGAAGCGCGTCAGAGACCGGCTCGAGAAACGCAGCCTTGAGCTCTGCTGCCTCACGCCGTACTTCCGTGACTATGTGAGTGAGGAGAAGCGGGAGGCCGAACTGACGGGCTTCAGGCAGACCATCGACATGGCGCTGGATCTCGGTTGTCCCCTGGTGCGCTCATACGGCGGGGGAGGCGTGCCCGCAGGCGGAGATGCGTCTCTCTACTGGGATCGTACGGTTTCGGGAATTCGCGAGTGTGCGGCATACGCAGCTGATCGCGGGATCAAGATCGCGATCGAGACGCATATCGGCTCTCTCACCTTCTCCGCCGGGGACACCGTGCGGATGGTACGGGATATCGAGGCTGCCAATGTGGGAATCCTCTTTGACTTCGCCTGGGTCGATATCAGGGGCGAAGAGACAACTGCCGAAGGGTGGGAACTGGCTCGCCCCTATGTCCTCCATTGCCATGTCAAAGATTGGGCCATCGCGGACCGTGCGGAAATGGACAAGAAGAGCTCTCTCATGGGGGAAGGTGATGTTCCCTGGGCCGAGTTCCTGCCTTTGGTCGCTGAAAGTGGCTTTGTCGGGTACATGGTTGATGAGTACGAGAAGTATTGGTATGATCATCTGCCGGAGGCGTCGATCGGGATGCGGAGGAACCTGGAATTCGTGCGCCGAATGGTTGGGGGCTGAGGGGCCGTCTGGCCAACTCGCGATAGGAGACACAAGGCTCCGTTCCCGCGTCTTCAATGGCGGCACAGAGAAGCACTGGTCACCGCCATTCGAACGACAGGTGTGTGGACTCGATATGCGCAGGAGGGTGAATGCTACATCTACACTGGGGTGATGATCTGGCAGCGGAGTTCACCGACACCGGCGACCTGGTGGCATTCGTTTCAGAGGGGCGCGCATGGCGGCTGCGGGAAGCGACACCGGCTTGTGGACTTGTTCTGGTGCAGCCGGACTTGACCCGTCGGGTCCTTCTTCCGCCCGTTGGTACGGGTGACGTACTGATCTGTGAGAGCGCTTCTCTCGATGTCGTGTTCCGCTGTGTTTGCGAGGCAAATGGCGCGACCGTTGATGCCTCGATACGCGTGGCGTGGCGTCTTGTCGACGGGTTGCTTGAAGGTGAGGTCTTGCTTGAGAGTCTGCCCGGCGGGCTTGTCCTTGACGCGGTCATTTTTCCCAATGTCTCCGTGTCGGTGAGTGCAGACGGAGCCCTGATCTGGCCGCGGCTGGAGGGCGTGTTGGACAGCACGGCGGGGGCGAGGATCCATAGCCAAGGGGTGGACGCGTCTTACAGCTTCGCTTATCCGGGCAGCATGTCCATGCAGTGTTTGGGGTGGCAGGAAGAGGGCAGGGGGCTCTATCTGGATTCGCACGACACGGAAGGTTGGAGTAAGACCTGGAAGGTCTCTGGAGAAGCAGACGGTGGGGCGCGGTTCCAGATCTGGCATCTCGCCCCGCGAGAGAAGCGGCCGGATGGGGCGTTCGCCGTGCCTTACCCTATTTCCCTGGGGAGCTTCGATGGCAGTTGGTTTGACCTTGGATGCATCTATCGCCGTTGGGCGTTGACCACGTCTCGAGCATCGCGTGGTCCGGATGAGCGCCGCGAGAGCTACGTGGGGGATTTGGCGTGCTGGGTGTGGAATCGTGGGCGAATAACCGATGTGTGCCCTCCGGTTAAGGAGTTGGCCCGTCGGATTGGGCTTCCGGTGGCCCTCGACTGGTACTGGTGGCACAAACACGGGTACGATACCGAGTATCCCGACTACTTTCCCCCGCGTGAAGGCAGAGACGCCTTCATGGCTGCGGTACGTGATCTGCAAGCTCACGAGGTCCGCACTCAGGTCTATACCAATGGCGTCGGGTATGATCTTGACGGGGCCTCCTGGCTTCCTGACGGACCTGATTGTGTCATTCAGAAGGAGGACGGCGAGCTCAAGGCTGTGGCTTACAACACTTATACCAAGCACCGTCTTGCCCACGGATGCGGGGCGTCGGCTCTCTGGCGCGGGAAGGTCTTTGAGGTCGTGCGCCAGGCACATGCCTTGGGTCTGGACGGGCTTTACATCGATATGGTGTCGAACGTTGCGGGGGCCGATCCGTGCTTCAACCCCCGCCATGGGCACGCGTTGGGAGGCGGGCACTACCAAGTTGAGGGCTTCCGGAAGATGTGGCAGACGCTTCGCGATGCTTACCCGTCTTTCGTCCTCTCCACGGAGGCCCCAAGTGAAGTGTTTATGGATTTGATCGACGCATTCATCACGATTAACACAAGCAACGAACGCCTGGGATCATCCCACGAGCCTATCCAGCTGTGGAACGCCGTTTACCACGGCAGGGCCGTCTGCTTTGGCAATTATGCGCTGCCGGACGGGATCCCGCCTTTCGATGAACTGTGGCCTCAGGAGTATCGGCGTACCCTCGATCAGGAACAGGATTGGCAGGCTCTGTGTCCAGACCAGTTTGCCATCGAGCTGGCTCGCACGGTCGTTGGGGGGATGCAGCCGATGGTGGCAAACTTGAAGATGACTCATCTTGAGAGTCCCATCTATGCCCAGGACATGGCGTTCCTGGTAGAGGTCTCGCGGTTCTACCATTCCCATCGGGAGTGGTTGCTGTGGGGGGAGATGCTCCCGCCCGGCGAGCTGCAATGTCCGGACGTGGCTGTGCAGTTTCTGCAGCGGATGATATTCACTGCCCCCGGGCAGGAAAAGCTGATTACCAAGAACGAGCCCGGGGTACTGTATTCTGCCTGGCGGGCTCCGTCCGGGGAAGCGCTGGCGGTTCTGTCCAATTACACTCGTGAGGCACAGTCTGTGGGCTACAGGCCGGCCGAAGGACACCAGCTCGTTGGGCCCTGGCCTGACGGAATCCACGGCACTGAAGCAGGGATAGAGGGCGTTCTTCCAGCCAGGACAACTGTCGCTCTCCACATGACGGAAGCGACGTAGGCAAAGTGGATCGACGGTCCGGTTTGGTGTGTGCACCGGCCGATCGCAGCAGGGAGAGATGGCAATGCGATATGTGATGCGACAGAAGCTGTGGGCGATGGGGAACGATTTCTGCATTCAGAACGAGCACGGCGAAGACGCTTTTCTCGTGGATGGCAAGGCCTTCTCGTTGGGACACAAGTTGTCGTTTCAGAATATGGGCGGAGAGGAACTGGCTTACATCGAGCAGAAGCTGTTGAGCTTCAAGCGAACATTTCGCATCTTCAGGGACGGTGCGCTTTGGGCTGAAGTCATCAAGGAGTTGAGCCTGTTCAAGGACAGCTACACCGTGGATATTCCGGGCCCCAATGACTACCAGGTGCAGGGCGATTTCTGGGACCATGAATACGAGTTCATCCGAGGAGGCCAGGCCGTGGCCTACGTTTCAAAGGCCTACTTTACGTGGGCAGATACCTATGGAGTTGACATCATGGACGGCGAAGATGATGTCACCATTCTGGCTACTGCTATCGTGGTTGATCTGGTGAACCAGGACCAACGTCGTCGTCGCTGAGCTGTTGAACCGTTGCGCCGTCGGAGAGTCGCCTGTGGAGGAGCTTCAGGGCACAGATCGTCAGGTGGCGTTCGGCGTGTGTGCCGGATTGGAGTCCCAGCTGGCTTGTCGTTCCGTCCTGGCCGGCTGCAATCCCGGGCGCGTCTTCGTCGATGACAGGAGCGCCCCCACGGCGGCGTTCGTACTAACTGCTGAGGGCGGCTGTCTGGCGGGGGATCCTGCTGCTGACAGGCTGGTGGTCGGGCTCGATCAGTTGTTTGCGGGGACCGGCGAACTGAGGTACTCACAGGTCCCGTTCTTTGTCGATTCGGACGCGTGGCTTCCCGTTCTCCAGCAGTTGTCCTCCGGGGGAAAGGTCGCGTGCATCCCACGTCGGACTTATTTGTGCCGTGAGGTCACAATGGACTGGCGTGAACGGGTTCCGCCGGAAGCCGCCACCGGGGTTGTTGACGCTGAAGGTCTTGCTGGCGACAGGTTTGATCTGCCGCCTCATTTGCAGCGTTGGATCCGGAGCAACTGGGGCACGAGCGAGGCCCTCCTGGCGAAGGGATTTGGCGTGGTCAGCCGTTACAGCGATATCGTGGTCAGCTGGTCGCTCTGTGACTGCGTGTGGGAGGACGCGTGTGAGATCGGGATCCACACGCATCCGGAATGGCGCCGACAAGGTTTGGCGGCCATCACGGCTGCAGCTGCAACGGAGCACGCTCTGGCCAGTGGGTGCTCAGTCGTCGGTTGGCACTGCAATGAGGAGAACGTGGGGTCGGCCAAGACAGCTGAACGGGTGGGGTACACACTCGAGCGAACGCACAAGATGTATTTCGTCTGTGCGTGACGGTGGGGCTCAAGGGGGGGACACACAACGCTATTGACTTTCTCCTACCCCTGCACTGGCGGAGAGGCCGCCGGATGGCACCGCCTCCCACATTGTCTGCTCTGCTAGCTGGGAGGGGCTGCCACGCCGCGACCCCATTTCCGAGAAGGCCAATAGCGTTGGGCGAACCCACTCACGGGACGGTGGTCAAGGTGATCTCCAATGTGGTCGTCTCGCTCTCCCGGCGGACCTTGACCTTGACCGTTTCCCCCGGCTTGTGGCGCTCGAGCGTGTCCAGCAGATCGGCGGAGGACTTGACGCGTCGACCGTCGACCGCGGTGATGATATCCCCAAACTGAATCGCTCCATTGGGCGCGCGAATGGTGGGCCGCATGCCAGCCGCCGCCGCCCCGCTTCCGGGAAGCACTTCCATGACCAGGACTCCCTCGACCCCGGTTCGCTGACTGAACTGATCCTGCCCGATTCGCACCCCGAGAGCAGGCCGCTTGACTTCGCCATGACGGACCAGTTGGGGAATGATCCGGTTGACTGTGTCGACGGGGACGGCAAAGCCGACCCCTGCGTATGCTCCCGACGGACTGTAGATGGCTGTGTTGACCCCGATGAGGCGTCCGGCGCTGTCCATCAGCGGTCCCCCTGAGTTGCCCGGGTTGATGGCGGCATCGGTCTGGACAACATCCCGAATTGGGCGCTGGGTGACGGACTGGATCTCGCGTCCCAAGCCGCTGATGACTCCCGTGGTCAGGGTTTGGTCGAGGCCGAAGGGGTTGCCTATGGCGAAGACTTTCTGGCCAACCTGCAGGTCACTGGACGTGCCGATGGGGATCGGCGTGAGGCGTCCTTTCGGTGCGGTGATGCGCAGGACGGCCAGATCCTTGTCCGGCTCAGCACCTACGAACGTGGCATCCCACGTGCTCTGGTCCGCCAGTGTGACCTTTGCCGTCTGAGCTTTTTCTATGACGTGAAAATTGGTCACAATGTGTCCATCGGTATCCCAGATGAAGCCGGAGCCTGTTCCCTGGGGGATCTCGAACACATTGAAACTGAGCCAGTCTCTACGTACGGCGGCAGTGGTGATGAAGCACACACTCGGAGAGGATCTCTGGAACAGCTCGATCGTGGCCCTTTCGTCTGACGCCAGATTCCCACGTGGCGTTACCGCTCGCGGGACGGCCCCACGAGCCGCAAGGCGCGGGGCGATCTGGGTGTGCCAAAGGGCGGCAAGAGCAGCGACGACCGCCAGTGCGAGGACCAGTTTGTAGGTATTGGAGCCGGGCGCTTTGGCGTTTTGGGCACTCATCGCTGTCCTTTCTGAACGTTCGCTCGTCAGACTCCCTCCAGTGGATGTCACCGGGGGCGTGGGCAGAAGGAGCGGACGGAGCTTGGCGACCGGATTGGGCCGTGTCGCGCGGCATTCCTTCCGGTGTCCGTCCTCGAGGGATGGGGCGTGTTCCCGATGCCCCAATATAGCTTCTCAGGCTGGCGAGAACCACCGGGGAGGGGTATAGTGACTGAGCGTTCGTCGGTATGTCTTATCGACGTTCGAAACGCGTCTTTTCGGGACGGGGTGAAATTCCCTACCGGCGGTAAGAGTCCGCGAGTCTTGTGTGTTCCTTGCACGCGACCGAAAGCCATCGGTCACGTGATCCACAGGACTGATCCGGTGCAACTCCGGGACCGACAGTACAGTCTGGAAGGGAGAAGAGACGTTGCCTGCGGCGTATGTCTGTGTTGCGTCGTGCTGGCGGCTTCCTTCCTCTTCGCGGCGTTACGCTGCTCCCCCGATTTGGCGCGCACAAATACCTCGTCGGCGTTTTGAGTCGGCAGGCACAGGTCTGTCGCGGTCCGAACAGGGAGCTATGGGTACGATGATAACGTTCAACTCCACCGAAGAGATTCTTGCCGCTATCGGGGCAGGTGAGATGGTTGTTCTGACCGATGACGAGAACCGAGAGAACGAAGGGGATCTGGTGATCGCGGGGGATGCTGTCACCCCTGAGGCGATCAACTTCATGGCGACGCATGGGCGGGGCCTTATTTGTGTGCCCTTGACCCGGGACCGGGCGACCGAGCTCGGCCTTCACGAGATGGCCCGGCCTGCCGATGCATACCACACGTTGTTCACGGTCAGCGTTGATGCAAAAGAGGACACGACGACCGGGATTTCGGCCTTCGATCGAGCCAAGACGATTGCCAGGCTTACGGACCCGACGTGCCGGGCTGACGACTTCGTCAAGCCGGGGCACGTGTTCCCCCTTATTGCCCGTGCTGGAGGGGTCCTCGTTCGGGCAGGGCACACGGAAGCTGCGATTGACCTTGCGCGTCTGTCGGGCCAGCTTCCAGTGGCGGTGATCTGTGAGATCATGAATGACGATGGGACGATGGCTCGGGTGCCGGATCTTGCGGAATTCGTGAAGCACCACGATCTCAAATGGGGAACGATTGCCGATCTCATTCGCTTCCGTCGTCGGACGGAGAGCCTGGTTGATTTGGTACGCACCGTGAAGTTGCCCACACCGCACGGTGAGTTTGATTTGCATTGCTACGTGGCCAAGACCGATGGGCGCGAACACCTCGCCGTTGTCTGTGGCGAGGTGGCCAACCAGGAGAATGTCCTGGTGCGTGTCCACAGTGAGTGCTTGACCGGGGATGTTTTCCATTCTGAGCGTTGTGACTGCGGCGAGCAGTTGGATGAAGCCATGCGCATGATCGCCGAAGAGGGCGGGGGCGTGCTGGTGTATATGCGCCAGGAAGGGCGGGGGATAGGCCTGGTTAACAAGCTTCATGCATACCATCTTCAGGAGCGTGGGCTCGACACTGTCGAAGCGAATGTGAGACTGGGTTTCCCTCCTGATCTGCGTGAGTATGGATTGGGGGCTCAGATTCTGCTCAATCTAGGTGTTCGCAGCATCCGGCTCCTGACCAATAACCCCAAGAAAATTGTTGGTCTCGAGGGGTATGGCCTGGAAATCACGGAGCGCGTCCCGATCGTGATTACCCCGTCCGAACACAACACTCGCTACCTTCGCACCAAGAAGGAACGCATGGGACATATGCTGTGATCGGGACGCTGACGCGGCTCTCGCGGCATTGAGGTGAGCTGGTCCACGTGCCCAGCCCCAATCGACCTTTGGTGTGACCGAGAGTATATTGTTCGTCCGTCCGCTTGAGGCCGGGAAATTGTGCACCCACAACGTGAGGGTTGGCAACGATGAAACAAGCTGAGATTGTGACGTACGAAGGGCAGTTGGTAGCCACAGGACTTCGGTTCGGCATCGTCTGCAGTCGGTTCAATGAATTTTTCACCTCGAAACTGTTGGGCGGTGCGGTTGACTGCATCGCGCGGCATGGCGGGTCCCGTTCGGACGTCGAGGTCTCCTGGGTTCCCGGTTCCTTTGAGATTCCGCTGGTGGCACATCGGATGGCGGGCAGCGGGCGCTACGACGCTGTGATTGCACTGGGAGTTGTCATCCAGGGATCGACCGCGCATGCCGGCTACATCAATGCTCAGGTCGCGCGTGGATTGGCCCAGGCTTCGTCTGAGTTCGGTTTGCCCGTGATCTATGGTGTCGTGACCACCGAGACGATCGAGCAGGCGATCGAGCGTTCCGGGTCGAAGGCGGGCAACCGAGGGGCGAGCGCCGCCGAGACGGCGATCGAGATGGCCAACCTGATGAAGAACCTTCCGGAGGTACAATGAGCAACAAGCCCCCGCCCAGTGACGAGGCCCTGGAGCTCTACCTGCGCCAACGGAGATTTGCCAGAGAAAGCGCACTGCAGTTTCTCTATCAGGCTGATGTTCAGGATGAGTGGGAGGACCTGCCTGCGCGCCTCAAGACGTTCTGGCTGACTTTGGACGAGTGGGGAGATGTCCCGGGGGACGATGTCGTGTCGCCCGCGATGCCGTTTGCCGAGAGAATCATCAGAGGTGTCAGCCTGGGGCTGGAGGACATTGACCGGCGGATTGCTGAGAGTGCCCACAACTGGTCCATATCGCGCATGGCGGTCATTGACCGGAATATCCTGCGGATTGCGGCGTTTGAGCTTTTGCGCTGTGACGACGTTCCACCGGTGACGGCTGTCGACGAGGCGATAGAGCTGGCTAAGTCCTATGGCGACAAAGAATCCAGCCGCTTTGTGAACGGCGTTCTGGACAGTCTGCTGCGCCAGAGCCGTGATGTCTCGGACACGGCGGAGACGGCAGGGGCATCTGCCGAGAGCGGCTGATGAATAGGGCCCGCTTGGGGGCCATCGGAGAGGAAGATCCGTGAGATCGATACTGCAGGTATTCCGCAACGGTTTGCTGAAGACGAAGACGTCGTTGGTTCGGCGTATCCAGGGAATTTTCACTGACGCGACAACGTGGGACGAGGACTGTTACGAGGAGCTTGAGGCGGCTCTGATCAGCACCGATCTTGGGGTTGATGTCAGTACGCGAATCGTGGATGAAATTCGCGGACGCTACGAGCGCGGCGAGGTCCTGACCACCGAGGATATCATGGGGGTGGCCCGGGAAGACATCTCGGGTCTGTTGTCGCGAAACGAGCGGAAGGCTGAGATCCGCTATGCTGAAGACGGGCCCACTGTGGTGCTTCTCGTCGGAGTGAACGGCAGTGGAAAGACGACCACCTGTGCCAAGCTCGCCCATCTGTGGAAAGAGGATGGCAGATCCGTCTTGATGGCGGCGTGCGACACGTTTCGTGCTGCGGCAGTGGAGCAACTCAATATCTGGGGCGGCCGACTGGATGTTCCTGTCATCGCCGGGCAGCAGGGAGGGGACGCAGCCGCGGTCGCCTTCGACGCAACGCGTTCGGCTGTGCAGCGTCGCGCGGACATTCTTCTCATCGACACGGCCGGCCGGCAGCACACGCGGCGGAGTTTGATGGATGAACTGGTCAAGATTCGGCGGACGGTCGGGAAAGCATGCCCGGGTGCGCCCCATGAAGTGTGGCTGACGGTTGATGCATCCAGCGGCACGAACGCCCTCATTCAGGCGCGGGAATTTGGTCGCCACTGTGATGTGACCGGATTGGTTCTGACCAAGCTCGACGGGACGGGAAAGGGAGGCGTGGTGGTGGCCATCCACGAGGAGCTTGGCTATCCCGTGCACTTTATCGGGTTGGGTGAAGAGATGGGCGACCTGCAACCGTTCGATGTGACGATGTTTGCGCAGGCTCTCTTCGAGTGATCCACCCCTTGGACAGCCAGCCACCCCCGCAATTGCGTGGGGGAGAATACCCGGACGCCTCATGAGACTGAGGCGCTATGCCCGCTACCCAGGGCTGTCTCATTCTCACTTCTGTGAAACCGTGAGCACGAGAATCCGGGGACGGTATCACGGTATCACGGTATCACGCCATCACGAACGAGCCAGATTCGTCAGGATGGAACAGCCCTGCCCACTACCTGCGCCACATGGAAAAGACGTGCGGGTGGGACTATAGTATGCGTTTTGTGTTTCACTGAAGCGAGTGGCTTTACCTCTCGACAGAGGACAGGGACCTAACCGATGGCAACAAGTACATTTCGGAATAAGAACAAAGTGCGCCCCAAGAAGAAGGGCGCTGTGAAACGCCGCCGTTTGCTTGAGCACCGCAGGCGCCTTACCGCTTTGGGGATCAACGAGGACGTGATTCGCCAGATGAATCCCAAGCAGATGCGCAAGGCCCTGCAGCGCCCCTGCAAGCTCGCCGCCAAGGCCTAGTACGCCCCGTGTCTGTACATGGTTGTTTGGCGGGATGGGTGTGCGTTCATGCTCCCCGCCGTGAAGCTCGCGGTGGCGCCTCGATGTGCCGTGGCGCCGCTTGCAGCAGGGCATGCGGGAGGAAGGAACGCGAAGCGCTCCTGTCCAGTGACAACGCCAGTGGAGGACTCCAGATGGTCACCGCATTTGTACTGATCAACGTTCAGGACCGCAACGTCCAGAAGATCGGTGACGAACTGCTGGGCCACGAAGGCGTGAAAGAAGCGCATGTTGTGGCCGGCGAGTACGACATGGTTGCGGTTGTGCGAGTTGCTGACAACAGCACACTGTCACACTTGATCACGAACGAGATAGCGCACATCGACGGGGTTGAGCGGACGAAGACACTGTTCGCACTCCAGAGCTTCTCCGCGTACGATCTCTCCAGTATCTTCGACGTGATATGACGTCTTCCCCCATGCCTTCTCCCCCCGATTGGCCAACCGGGCAGGTCGGGTATGTTGCGCTTCTCGGGCGCCCTAATACCGGGAAGTCCACCCTCCTGAATACCCTCCTCGAGTTGCGGATTGCTGCTGTATCAGCGAAGCCTCAGACAACGCGCAGGCAGCTGCTGGGCATCTACTCTGATGCGAACACGCAGCTCCTCTTCCTGGACGTTCCCGGGGTCCATCGCCCCAAGCATGCTTTGGATGAAGCGATGTCCCATATCATTGGACGGGCTCTTGAGGACGCTGACATCATCCTGTGTATGGCTGATCCGACCCGACCACAGGGGGATGAAGACTCGCTTGTAGCTGAACTGGCGGCTTCCGCGGAGCAACCGGTGGTTCTCTGCGTGAACAAGTCAGACATTGCCAGTGCGGAGGAGTTGGACGCGGCGGAGGCGTTCTACCTTGAGCGTTTGGGGAGTGACACGCCGGCTTGCCGCGTTTGCTCTCTCAGACGCCCGGCCCTTGAGCCATTGCTGGCTAAACTGCTACCATTGCTGCCGGCGGGGCCCTTTTTCTACAGTGGCGATGAGGTGACGGATGTGTTTGAACGGGATCTTGCGGTCGACCTCATTCGGGAGGTACTTCTGGAAGAACTCCGCGAGGAAGTCCCACACACGATGGCTGTCGAGATCGATTCCTGGAAGGACACGGGCAAGCGTAGCCGAGTAGAGGCTGTTCTTTACGTTGAGCATGATCGACACAAGGGAATTGTGCTCGGCCGCAAAGGGAGCATGTTGCGGCACCTTCAGAAGCGTGCCGGCGCTCGGCTGTCCGCGCTCTGCGATCGCCCGGTCGAGCTGCGCTTCTGGGTAAAAGTCGCAGCGGATTGGCGGAAGCGGAGCCGACGGGTGCAGGATTTCGGCTACGGCGGCAGAAAGTAACCTGACTCCTCGAGCAGGGAAGAGCAGCAGGGGGGGCTCTGAGGCGCTACTGACACGCTGTTGCAGCGTTAGGGCCGGCGCGGCAATCCCTTTATCCCGGAAAAGCACCTTCCTGCTGTACCGCGTGCCGCAGCGTCGCACAATGGCTCATGTCGTTGAGGCCAGTCAACCGAAAGACGCCATGCCCTCCTGCTTCCTCCATATCGATCGTCGTCACGCTCGATGGGTCACAACCGAACTGTGAGTAACTCACGGGGAGGGGGATATGCAGCACGTGTGCCAGGAGGGTAAGAACCACTCCCGCGTGGCAGAAAAGCGTCAACGTCTCCGGGGCGGTCCTGCGAATGCGGTAGCGGAAGCCCTCCCTTTCATATCCATATCCTGCCAGGAAGGCGTCAAAGCTATTGTAGAATGGGGCGACCACTCGCTGCATATGGGGCCCGTAGACTATCTCCAGATGCCACTCGTCCACACTCAGTGCGGTCGGCCGGCTTAGCGTTTCTGTGCCATGCATGTTCCATGACCACAACTGCCCCTCATAGTTGCCGTTGAGCTCATGCAGCCACTCCAGGGTTTCCACCGGCATTCCCTTTCCCTTGCTGGTGTATAAGGCCGTTGCCTGGGCCCGTCCCATGGGGGAGGCGAAGAGGGCGTCGATGGAAGTCTGGTCGAGGGCGTCGGCTAGACACTTGGCCTGCTGATGGCCGAGCGGCGTCAATGTATCGTTGGCGTAGTCGGGGTCACCGTGGCGGATTAGATGGATTCTCATGTCACGCCTCGTTTGATGCTGGGCCCGGCAAATCGATGTGGCGCTCCGGCAGTTGGATGTCGAGTGCGGTCGCGATGCTACGGAGATTCTGCATGAGGAGGATCGAGTCCTCGTCACCGATCGCGTGTCTGTAGTCGTCAGCGATCTTCAGGCATTCACGCACGCGCTCCTGAATGTCGGCCAACTGCCTGTCATCGAGTGTGGTAGCCACGGTAAGGATCCTCCCTGGTGGTAACGTGTCTGTGGTGATTAGCCATTCGGTTGTTACGGCATAACTACCGTGCGTAAGTGGCATCCGTTCCATCAAAATCGACGAGAAATGCCTCTATTTCCTCCATGACCGACGCCGGGATATCGCAGTCATCTGCCGCGAGGCAGTCAACGAGTTGTTCGGCGCTGCTGGGGCCGAGAAGGATGCTGTCAGCGTCGGTCTGCTGGGTGACCCAGTTGATGGCCATGTGCGTGAGGGGCATCTCAAGCTTGTCGGCTATCTCCTGCAGGGCGTGGGCGCCGTCGAGCATTCTCTGGCTCCAGTATCGTTTGCGGTACATGGCGTTGTTTACGAAGCGTCCCCCTTTGTCTTCGTCGGTGAGATCGCGGTATTTTCCTGTCAGCAGACCTCCGGCCAGAGGGTTGTAGACTGTGAGATGGAGGTCATGGGCTTTGCAGAACGGGATGTACTCGTACTCGATTTGCCGGACGAGCATGTTGTAGATCATCTGGCTCATGACAGGTTTTGGCCAGCCGTTCCGCTCACAGATCTGACCGACCTCGCAGGTCTGCCACGCTGCGAAATTGGAGAGACCGAAGTGCCGCACTTTGCCTGCCTGGATGACTTCCACCATGGCCGCGAGTGTGTCCTCGATGGGGGTCAGGTAATCGGGTCGGTGCAGGTAGTAGATATCCACAGAGTCCATGCCGAGGCGTTGGAGTGAGAGGTCGATAGCCCGTTCGATTGCGGGGGGAGATGTCCCTTCCTCCTTGCCTTCAGCGTTCTTGCCGTAGCCGACCTTGGTTGCCACAATGGCCTGATCCCGCCGGGAGCCGAGGGCTTTCCCAAGCAGTCGCTCTGACTCTCCGTCGTTGTACATGTCAGCCGTATCGAAGAAGCTAATCCCTCGGTCCAAGGCGATATCGACGATCCTCCGGGATTCTGCCTCGTCAGCCCGGTTGCCGAACATCATGGTCCCAACGGTTGCCCGGGGCACGAGGAGGTCCGTTCCCGGGATACTCACAGTTGTCTGCATTCGTTTGGTCATCTGGTCGCTCTTCTTGTCTGATCAACTCAAGGGAGTCCCTCGCTCGGAGAGGCGTCTCGGGCTGTCACTCTACGCGTAGGCTCCGTAAGTGCGTGCCGTCTCGTACATGGCCAGGACATTCTCGGTGGGGGAGTTGTCCTGCAGGGCGTGAGTCGGAGCGAAACAGTATCCGCCGCCCGGCTTCATGACGTCGAGTGTTCGCTTGCAGTCCTCAATCGTGTCCTGGACGTTTCCCGTGGCGACAGGGCCGGCTGTGCTGATACAACCATGGAAGGCAAGCCGCCCCCCAAACGTGGCCTTCAAGTACTCCGGCGACATGTTCGCCGCTTCCGGTTGGAGCGTATCCACCGCATCGATTCCCATCTCGATAAAGTCCTCGTAGGCCCAACTGCTGGAGCCGCAGGTGTGGATGATGACGGGGAGATCGAATGCTTTGGCCAGGTCCACGAATCGTTGGTGAATCGGCCTGATGTGTTTACGGAACAACTCCAGGCTGAGGATTGGGGCAATCTGCGTGCCCAGATCCTCGCCAAGCCAGAGAAAATCGATTCTTCCCTTGGCCGCCTCAAGTGTTCGTTGGGCGGTCTCCAGGTTGATCTCGCTCCGCCGGCGGATGAGCAGAAGGCCGACGGGATCGTCGGTAATGAGATCCACCAGCGTCTGCTCCATGGTACGGAGCATCCCCGTTGAGTTGATGACGTCTCCGAGGCCGGCTCCACCGGTGAACAAGGCGTGGGGGGCGCTGCGGCGACAGATCTCATGGACATGGCTGAAATCGTGATCATCGGGTGATGGCATTGGCCAGGCTGCCACCGTTTCCTCAGTAGCTTCGGAAAGGGGGAAATCGCAGTAGTCCCAGTAGCCGCCTGTCTCATGCTCAATCCAGCGTCTGTGTATTCCCCAGTTGTCAACGGTGACGCCTTGCTCGGGGATATCTTCGTGGAGTTTTCTGCCGACGTAGGGAGCGGCGATGCCGCGGAAATCCACCCCGAGCCTTTGCCGAAGCTCCTCGCCTTGCCCCGTGGTTAAACCGTAGTGTTCCAGAAGGCGTTGATTGATGCCTCCGTTGGCGTGGTAGTTGATGGGGACGCGATCAGGCTCCTGATTGGCCAGGGCCGTCAAGACTCTCTCGCGAGAGGTCATCGTCTTCCTCATGGCACGAGCGCTCCGATGGTATGGGTAAGCTGAGGCTACCCTATCGGAACGACGGCATGTTTCAAGCGCCTTACGGCGTGGTTTCCGTGGCGCAGACGAAGCAGTTGTGATCTGCCGCCCTCACGAGACTTGGGGGCCACGGATGTGATCTCCCGGGAACGTGGCCCTGACCAGACCAAGCTGGTATAGTTCAGCCAAGCACGTGGGACCATCAACGGCAGAGCTCCCGGCTCTGATGAGAAGCAGAAGACAATTACCGAAGGACGAACAAGACATGGCAGAGCTGCCGATCAAGGTCGGGATTCTTGGACTTGGGCGAAGTGGCTGGGGCATCCACCGAGGGGTGATGCGGAGGATTCCTGAGCAGTTCGAAATTGTGGCTGTAACGGATGCGATTCCCGGACGTCTCGCGCAGAGCGCCGAAGAAATCGGCTGCAAAGCCTACGACGACGTGGAGTCATTGCTGGCGGATGCGGACGTCGAGTTGGTCGTGGTGGCCACGTTCAACCACCTCCATGCCCCCCATGCACGACAGGCATTGGCTGCGGGCAAGCATGTGTTGTGCGAGAAGCCCTTTGGGCTGACCGTGGCTGATGTGGATGCAATGATTGCCGACGCGAAGGCAGCGGGAAAGGTGCTCGCGCCATTCCAGCAGCGTCGCTACGAGAGAGATTTCCAGAAGGTCAAGGAGGTCGTCAACTCCGGTGTCATTGGCGATGTCGTGCACATCCGGATTTGCTGGCAGGGGTTCAAGCGTCGGTGGGACTGGCAGACGTCACGCGATCGAGCTGGGGGAGCGCTCAACAACAACGGACCGCACCCGCTGGACCACGCGGTTGCTCTTTTCGGGGAAGAAGGTACTCCTGAGGTGTGGGCCCAAGCCGGCCGCTATCTGTGCAGCGGAGATGCCGAAGACCACCTGAAGTTCATTTTGAGCGGCGAGGGACACCCAACCGTCGAGGTCGAACTGACCGACATCTGGCCCTACTCGCAGGATCGCTGGACCATTGCCGGTACGCGCGGCGGGATGCGCGGAAACGAGAAGCGTCTTGAATGGAAGTGGGTTGATTTCGGAGGGATGGATCCGCGTCCTCTGGACATGAACCCGACACCGGACCGCAGCTACAACAGCGAGAAGCTCGAATGGCAAACGGACAGCTGGGAACCCGCCGGCGAGGTCCAGGCGGGCGGAGCCGGGGCAGCCCCGCCTCCGAATGCGGTGCTGGCGCTTTACACTGACCTGCGTGCTGCTATTCGCGAAGGAAGGCCTCTGACGGTGACCCCCGAAAGCGTTCGGCGACGGGTGGAGGTCATGGAGTTGATCCGGGCTGCCGCCGGGATTCCCGCTCAGGCCGGCTGACTCATTCCGTACACAGCTCAGGTGTCGTCCCAGGGGGAGTCCATGTGAGTGACTTCGGGGCTCTTGGGCGCGGGAGCGCATGGCAGGACATTGAGGCTCGGGTGAGGGGGAATGCCCGGAACATCCCTCAGGATCTCGGTTTCCTCGCAGAGCGCCGGATACGTGCAGCGATTGACCAGCGGACAGCTCGGGCAACGTGGACGAGTTGGTCGACAGATCTGCTGGCCGTGTTGGACAAGGAGGGGATTTATCCCGATCCAGTGCTCTTGCGGGAGAAGCCGTTCGAGCTCCCGCTCGGTGTCGTCAGGGCAGGACGTCCGCACGAGGCCGAGTCGGTTTGTGATCCGATGCACGTGGATATCCACACAGATGGCGGGCAGATGGAAGGCGAACGAGCGGACCAGGTTGGCCGTCTTCCGCCCAACTCCGGGGAGGGTCAGGAGGTCGTCTATTTCGGAGGGGGTCCGTCCGCCGAAACGCATCAGGATCTGACCAGCGATTTGGGGGAGACGCCTTGCCTTCTCGCGGTACATGCCTACCGGATATATCAGCTCTGCCACGAGGGAAGAATCGGCGGTGCTGAGCTCTTCAGCAGTAGGGATCGCATCGAAGAGCCGTTCAGAAGCCGAGTGAGTGACGGGATCCTTCGTTCGGAGGGACAGAACACAGGAGATTAGTGTACGGAAGGGATCCCGTGCTCGGGAAGCGTGGTCGACGTACCGGGCATGGAGTTCCGTCATGATCTCAGTCAGGTGGGGACGAACGCGGTTCGAGCGGATTGATACGGTAGGCCGTTGGCGGCTGTAGGTAAGGTGGGAGGGGCACTTACAGTCCGAGGCCCCAAAACCGGGGACCGGTGTCGTATCTGTGCGCCCGGCGAGAGCCCCGGCGAGTTGGCATTCCGCGTCGGGGTTGGCTGTGATACAGCATTGCACGTCACGGATTTGTCCGGCTGCGAGGAGTGCGTCAATGTGCCAGTGACGGAATTCCTTTGTTCGGGCATGGCGGGCGACACGCGCCCGTAGCCCGCCCATCGCGCTCCCCACATACAGATACCATCCCGCCGCAAGATCCACGGACCGTCGCCTGAGTGTCACGGTGGTCCGCCGGGGAAGGCGGAGAGTGAGCACATAGATGCCGCTCGCAGTGGTCACCGGTAACGGGACTCGGTCTGCCACATGTCGGGGTTTGTCCCGAACGCCTGTTTGAGCGTCGCGGTAGCCTGGTCAAGGCCAGCGAGGGTCTCGGGCCCCAAGTCCAGAGTCATTGCCTTGGCATTCTGGCGGGCCTGGTCAGCATTTCGAGCTCCGACGAGGACGGAAGCGACACCTGGTTGGTAGAGCAACCAGGCAAGGGACAGTTCTGCCATACTCACCCCGATATCCCCGGCGATCTCCCGAATCATGTTGATCGCGGTAAACGTCTCTTGCTCTTGCCCTGATTCCGAGTGCCTGGCCTGAGGGCGTGTGCAGGCGAAGTGTCGCGTTCGTGCGCGTCCTTCCGGAACGCTGTCGACTGTCGCGAACTTCCCGGTAAGAAGCCCTTGTGCGATCGGGCTGTAGCAGGTGATGCTGATGTCATTTGCGGCACAGATCGGGGTGATCTCATCCTCAATGACACGCCAGAGCAGGTTGTAGGGAAGCTGATTGACTTCGCAGCGGCCGTTTGCGAGCAGTTCGCTGAGGTCACCCTTGCCGAAGTTCGAGACGGCAAAGGCCCGGATCTTTCCCTCGTCTCTGAGGCGCTCGAAGTCGCCGATGATATCAGCGATCGGCCGCGTGCGGTTGGGCCAATGGAGGTGGTAGATGTCGATGACGTCCGTTTGCAGGCAGTTCAGGCTACGCTCACAGGCTTCGCGCAGGTCATCCCAGCTATCAGCGTGGTTCGGGCTGACTTTGGAGCCGATGATGACCTGATCTCGAACGTCCCCAAGTGCTTTGGCGATGAGCTCCTCAGAGTATCCGGCGCCATAGCCTTCGGCTGTGTCAAAGTGCGTGATGCCGCAATCCAGGGCGGCGCGCATGGCATCGATCGCGTCCTGCTCTATCTGATTGCCCCACGTGGCATCTCCGACGATTGCCCAGCAACCCATGGCGATTGCGGAAACTGTGATGTCGGTCTGCCCCAGTTGGCGGTAACGATGTGCTTGGTCGGTCATGAATTGTCCTCTTTGCTGAGAAGCGGGGATCAGGCAATCCGGTGGCGAATGGCCTCAACTGTTTGTCGATGTAAGGACCAGGTAGCTCCGGTGGACGACGACATCGTCGCAGGCATCATAGCCGAGAATCGCCCGGATGTCGCCGCTCTTCCGCCCCTTGATCAGGGCCACGTTCTCGGAGCTGTAGTTGGTGACTCCGCGTCCGAGTTCAACGCCGTCAGTGTTCAGGATGCGGATCGTGTCGCCGCGAACAAAGTCGCCAATGATCTGAGTGATTCCGCTCGGGAGCAGGCTTCGCCCTTGCTCTACCACGGCCTTTTCCGCCCCGGCGTCGATGATAAGGTCGCCGCGGTGTTCGGCAAAGAAGGCCAGGTAACGCTTGTGTGAACGCATGCGCGTGTCGGAGCCGGCCGGGAAAAGTGTCCCAACGTCCTCACCCGCGATGATCCGGTCGAGGATGCTGAAATCGGTTCCATCGGCAATCCAGAGCCCTTCACCGGCGCGCGTGACCAGTTCAGCGGCGCGGAGTTTGGTGATCATGCCTCCAACCGAAAACCGGTTGCCGTCAGTGCCTGAGGCCATCTCCTTGATCTCTTCAGATACCTGGTTCACCACGGAAAGTCGCTGTGGTGGGACCGCCTGGTTGCCATCGTGCATACCGTTCACTGTGGTAAGGAGAACGGTCAGGTCTGCCCGTATCATGGTCGCGACCAACGCGGCAAGGACGTCGTTGTCACCGAAACGGATTTCTTCAACACTCACCGAGTCATTCTCATTGACGATCGGAAGGACTCCTCGAGCCAGGAGGTCGCTGGCACAGGACATCACGTTCACGTGGCGCCCTCGGCTCTGGACGTCGGCCGCGGTGAGGAGCAACTGAGCACAGTGGAAGCCATGCTTGACGCAGGCTGTTTCGTAGAGAGACATCAGACGACACTGTCCAACGGCGGCGTGCGCTTGCAGTTCTGCCAGGGCAGTTGGTCGCTGTTCTGTACCCAGGACGGCCATCCCGGCCCCGATCGCGCCGGAAGAGACGAGAACGACATCGAGGCCGCGTTCACGAAGCCGTGCAAGCGCGGCGACAAGCTGCTCGACTCGTTCAGTCTTGGACTGGTCATCGATGTCGGTCAGCAGGCGTGTCCCGACTTTGATCACCACGCGAGTAAGCTGCCGAAGCACGGCTTGACGTTCCCCGGTGTCATCGTAGCTGTAGTGCATCGCTTGGTCCAGAAAGGGTTCAATGATATCATCGGCCACCGCATTCGAGGCCGTACCAGGTGAAATATAGAGGTGTAAGGGTAGCGGACAAAGCCAGATGGCTCAATCAGAGGCTGCCGCATTACGTATTGCGCTGGCCACAACCGCGACCTGGCGCATCTCCTCCACATCATGGACGCGCAGCACGTCAGCCCCGTAGATAATCGCCGCGGCGACGGCTCCTGCTGTTCCCCATACTCGCTCTTTTGGGGGCGTTCCATCCAGGAGCGTGCCGATGAATGACTTCCGAGAGGGGCCAACGAGAACGGGCCGCCCCAGTTGACGGAATCGTCCGGTTTCGGCGATGAGAGTGAGATTCTGCTCTGCGGTCTTTGAGAAACCGATGCCTGAATCAAGCATGATCCGGGTCGGCGGGACTCCTTCACTCTCTGCGTAGGCTATCGTTTCTCTGAAATACGTGCTGATCTGGCCGCAGAGATCATCGTAGTGGGTGAACTGCTGCATGGTCTCCGGAGTACCGCGCATGTGCATGATTACGCAGCCGGCTCCCCCCTTCGCCACGACACCGGCCATATCCGGGTCAGCGTGGAGACCGCTGACGTCATTGACGATCGCCGCGCCTGCCTCGATCGCCGCTTTGGCGACCGGTGCTTTCGCCGTGTCGATGCTGATGGGCGTTGTGGTCTGGCGGCTGAGTTCCTCGATCACGGGCACAACCCGACGGATTTCTTCGGGAGCGTCCACCGCCATGGACCCCGGACGGGTGGATTCTCCTCCGACGTCGATGACGGCTGCCCCTTGCTCGACCATGGCAAGAGCTCGGCCGATTGCGCGGTCGGTGGACGCATAGTCCCCCCCGTCGGAGAACGAGTCCGGTGTCACATTGAGGATGCCCATGATCAGGGGGGCACTGCCCAGGTGCCACGTCATGTCAGCGAAGCAGAAGTCCAGGTTTTGCATCAGTTGGCTCCAACGGCACTGCGTTCCGTTTTGTCACGGCGCTGTTGGCAGGCTAAATTTGGTGCTTTTGCCATGCCCTTGTTCCCGGCCCGAGGCATCTTCAGCTTCGACCATAGCGGCTTGGGCCATTGGAGACCACTGGATGCCCAAGAATTTCGTCATAGACACGAACATCCTCCTGCATGACCCGCAGGCCCTTTTTCATTTTGGCGACGCGAATGTCCTCATCCCCCTTGAGGTGATCGAGGAGTTGGACTCGTTCAAGCATGACACCAGTGAACTTGGGCGGAGCTCGCGTGCCGTTGCGCACATCCTCGATGATCTGCGAAACAAGGGCCGCCTCGGTGAGGGCATACAGTTGAGCAATGGGGGAACGCTGCGGATTGTGTGTGAGCCCACTGATCCAAGCCTCTCGAGGGCTGGACTCGATCGCCAGAAGCGTGTCTCAAACAGCTTGCTCTCCGTAGCGATGCGCCTTCGTAGAGGGACGGCGGGGGCCGATACAACCGTGGTGACCAAGAATGTACATCTGCGCCTGACTGCCGATGCTCTGGGAATTGTGGCTCAGGACTACTCGGTTGACCGGTTCACAGACACGGATGTTTACACGGGATGGCACACGATGACTGTGTCCCCGGAAACCATGGCCCGCCTGAAAGATGGGAAGAAAGGGCGTCCCGAAGGTCTCTCGGGCGCCCCGAACGAATACGTTTACGCGGAGTCCGCAACGGGCGAACGGGAGGCAGCGTTCTGCCGCATCCTGGACACGCGCACCGAGATGCTCGAGATCCCAACCCTGCGTGAAGACATCGTTGGGCTGAAGGCGCTGAACCGCGAACAGGCATTCGCATTTGATGCCCTTCTGGATGACAAGATCGGCCTGGTCACGCTAACCGGGAAAGCTGGAACCGGGAAGACCCTTCTGGCGGTGGCTGCCGGTCTGCACAAGGTCTTTTCTCACAACACGTACATGCGGGTGCTGGTTTTTCGTCCGACCATGCCTGTCAGTCGCGACATTGGCTATCTTCCCGGGAGCATCGATGAGAAAATGCAGCCCTGGATGCAGCCGATCTACGATGCGCTCGAACTGATTTGGGAGCAGGACAAGCACAGCCCCAATCGTCTTCTGCCTCCCGACATCATGGAGTGTGAGGAGATCAGCATCGAGCCGTTGACCTACATCCGGGGCCGGAGCATTCCCCGGCAGTACATCATCATCGACGAGGCTCAGAATCTGACCCCTCTGGAACTCAAGACGGTGATCACACGGGTAGGTACCGGAACCAAGATCGTGCTGACGGGTGATCCGCATCAGATAGACAACCCCTACGTTGACGCGTTGTCAAACGGCTTGGTGTCCCTGATCGACCGATTCCGGGGGAGCGAGCTTTCGGCCCACATTGGCTTGGTCAAGGGGGAACGGAGTGTGTTGGCCGAGACAGCAGCGAATCTGTTGTAAGAGGAGTATAGTCGGTGGACCGGTTCCGATTGGGCCGGTCAGCGTATCAGTCGAGTCGGGGGGCTCGAGTCGCCCGCCTTTTTTGTCGTGTGTCAGTCAGGTTGCCTCAGGAGGTCTTTGGTATGAAGAAGTGGATGAAGGTTCTGCTCATTGCAGGTGCGGTGGTCGTGCTGTTGGTTGTGGTGGCCGTCACCGCACTGTACATGCACCTTGGCTCGATCATCAAGACCGGGGTTGAGACACTGGGGCCGCAGATCACAAAGTGCGACGTGACCGTGGAGGACATTCAAGTTGCTCCACTGGGCGGACGAGTCGAAATCATCGGCATGGTGGTAGGCAATCCCGAAGGCTTCAAGACGCCTTCCGCGTTCAAACTGGACCACATCCGGATTCGACTGGACTCGAAGAGCTTGCTTGGTGACCGCATCCACATCCAGGAGATCCTGATCGACAGCCCCGAAATCACCTACGAAGTGGGGCTGTCAGGGAGTAACATTGGGGCCATCCAGAAGAATGTCGAAGCATACACCGGAGGCGCGGCGGAAGCCGCCCCGTCAGAAGAGGGCGCTCCGGTCGCGGATGCTCCTGGCTCCGAAGGAAGTGGGAAAGACGTGCAGCTTGACGATTTCCGCCTGACTGGCGCCAAGCTGAACTTGAGCGCCAAGGTGATGGCTGGTGAGGCCGTCAGCGTGGAGCTTCCCGAGATTCATCTCCAGGATTTGGGTACGGGAGATGGTCGGTCGGTCGCCGAGATTGTGTCAGAGGTGTTCGGGGCTGTTTTCAAGGAGATTGGTGAAGCCGCAACTGGGGCAGGTGCCATTCTTGAGGACGGAAAGAAGTTGGTCAAGGAGGTAGGGGAAGAAGCCAAGAAGGCGGGTGAAGCGGTGAAGGAGAGTGCGTCCAAGGCGCTGGGAGGCGTGAAGGGGCTTTTCAAGCGGAAGTGATGGGCTAGGAGCGCCTGGCGGCGTTCGGAATTGAGTTACAACGAACGGTGGCTGCGGGTTCTCGCCCCGGCCACCGTTCTCTCTTCTCGGGGGCCAACATCTGGTCGGATTAAGCGCGGTTCTCCGGCTCGTCGGTGGCCTGGCTGGGGAGGATCCGGTGCCAGAGAATCGTGGCCCCGACGACTCCCACCGGCATCAGAAGGATGTTGGTAATCGGGACCAGCAGAAGGGCAAAGGCGACACAGCCGAAACCGAGGTTTTGCGTTCGTTTGGCCCAGAGACGGTTCCAGCGGTCAGCGAACCGAGGCCAGTGTCGCGATAGATAGTGATCCCCGAACTCAAGGGCCAGGAAGAGCAGTGTCCACACCGTTCCGAAGGCAAGTCCAATGAACGCACCGACGAAAGGGATGAGCCCCATCAGCAGTGATGCGGCCATGCCCAGGCAGTAGATCAGCAGTTTTTTTATCTCTTCCAGTACAGAACAAAGAAGGCCGACCACGAGAGAGACATTGCGCACGGGAGAGTTGGGACGTTGCCCTCTGATCAGCTCTTCGGTGCGCTCGGACAGGGCCTCGTAGAATGGTCCTCCAAGAGCACAGCCCACAGCCGTGAACGTGAAAAAGCAGACGAGCAGGAGGAGAGCAACAGCCAGAATCCCGAGAACAACCGCGAGCACCGTCCAGTACCATTTGGTCTCGTGGGGGAGGATTCGTTGCAGAAGGATTGGCAGCGCACTCAGAAAAGCCAGAACCAATCCGGCATAGAGGACGAGATTGATAGCGAGCGGCACGGCGGCGAGCTTCCAAAGCTCTCGGTGCCTGCAGAGAAATCGGGCGCCCTCCAACGGTGCCATCGCGCCCTGCACAAACGGATGTTGTCGGCTGGCCATCAGCTCACCATGGGGGGAAGGAAGAAGGGCAGTGCCTCCCCCGTATCAGGAGGGTGCACTGCCCTGTCATTGGCGGCTATGCAACGGGATCAGCCGTAGAGGGCACCGAACGCTTCACAGGCGCGGTAATCGGAGCCTTCTTTGTCCATTCCGAATGCATTCCAGGCGCTGGGCCTGAAGATATCATCTTCATTGACATTGTGCATGCATACAGGAATCCGGAGGATGGATGCAAGCGTGATGATGTCAGCGCCAATGTGCCCGTAGCTGAAGGCCCCATGGTTGGCGCCCCAGTTGTTCATCACGGAATAGACGTCCTTGAAGGGGCCTTCTCCGGTGAGTCTGGGAGCAAACCAGGTCGTGGGCCAGGTGGGGTTGGTGCGCAGATCGAGAGCATCGTGCATGTCATCGTCGAGTTCGACGGTGTAGCCCTCGGCGATCTGGAGGACGGGGCCCAGTCCCTTGACCAGGTTGAGCCGGGTCATGGTTACGGGCATATCGGCCTTGGTGGTGAAGTCGGTCGAGTAGCCGCCGCCGGAGAAATACCCCAGTTCCGCGTAGCAGAATTGGGTGGCATTGAGGCAGTCTGCCGCTTCGTCGGGGGTCACATCCCAGAACGGTTTGAGGGCGGGTTTGCCGTCGGCCTCCTGCTCACCTGTTCCGTCAATCGCCGCCGGGCCGGAGTTGATCAGATGGATAAGGCCGCCTGCTCCGACTCCGGTCGGCTTCTTTCCGGTCACGCGTTCGATGGCGTCGGGGCTCCAATAGGTCCGGACGTCGGCGAAGACCTGAGCCGTGTTGGTCAGGAGGTGGCCGAAGAGCATGGAAACCCCATTGAGACAATCGTTTTCGGTCGCAACCAGGTACGGCTGGCGGATTCCGTTCCAGTCGAACGACGAGTTGAGCATTGCTTCCATGAAATCGCCATTCGGGAGGTGGTCGGTCCATTGGCGCTGGCCCTGGAAGCCTGCGAGGATCGCATTGCGCCCAAGGGCTTCCTCGCCATAGCCGGCTGCCGCCAGATTCGGGTTACCAACCATCAGATCTCTGGCAATGATTGCCATCTTGACGCAGAGCTCCCAGCAGCGTTCCTTCGTTGCCGCGGAGTGTTGGACTTCGGGGTCGTTGGGGTCATCGCCCTCGATGCAGTTGGCTTTGACCCAAGCCAGGGCGCGCTCGTATTCCTCTTTGTCATAGATTTCACGATCGAAGCGGCGCACGAACTCCGTCATGTCGACGCACTCAACGCGCATGCCGAGGAATTCTTCGAAGAACTCATGGTTCACGATGGATCCGGCTATCCCCATCGAGACGCTGCCCATCGAGAGGTATGACTTCCCACGCATTCTGGCCGCAGCCAACCCAGCTCGGGCAAAGCGCAGGAGTTTGACTTGCACGTTTTCCGGGATGCTCGTGTCGCTGGCTTCCTGCACGTCGTGGCCATAGATCCCGAAAGCTGGAACGCCTTTCTGGCTGTGGGCAGCGAGAACAGCGGCGAGATAGACGGCCCCGGGGCGCTCCGTTCCGTTGAATCCCCACACGGCTTTCGGGAGGGTGGGATCCATATCCATTGTCTCAGAACCGTAGCACCAGCACGGTGTAACGGTGAGGGAGACCCCCACTCCTTCACGGGTGAACATCTCAGCGCAGGCAGCGGCTTCAGTCGCCCCACCAATGCAGGCATCCGGCATTACACATTCCACCGGAAGGCCGCAGGCGTGGGTGAGATTAGCACTCAGGAACTCCGCCGCACCTTTGGCCATGTTCATTGTCTGGTCTTCGAGCGACTCGCGGACGCCGCCGAGACGGCCGTCAATCGTCGGCCTGATCCCGATCTTGGGCAGTCCTCCACGGAGACGGTTCACGGGAGCGGTCATTTTGAATGCACTGGCGTCTGCCATGGTCTGGTTCCTTCTTTTGGACAGGTCAACTGGTGACGGGGGGCGCGCATGATCCGCGCACCGTTAGAGCATCGGACAATTCTTCGAAGACGGGGGGGCGGTCGGGCTTGCCTATGAGCTCGATGATCAGTTCTGCGGCCCGTGTCCCAAGGTCTTCCACTGGTTGTGAGACGGTTGTCAGAGGCGGGG
>Ga0209045_1001136_pt1 | contig 25960 bp, 22 predicted proteins | sample SaaInlLV_10m_DNA_4_FD_184664 | JGI IMG/M metagenome (GOLD analysis project Ga0209045, IMG submission 184664) | Marine microbial communities from expanding oxygen minimum zones in the Saanich Inlet - Saanich Inlet SI072_LV_200m_DNA (SPAdes) (version 2) | ecosystem: Environmental > Aquatic >...
ATGCTTTTCCTGCAAAAAAAAAGGGGGGGGCGTGACAAGGAGCTTCACTGCACGTATAGTTGGTCCATCGAAGGCGCGGTGTAGAACCACGCCGATGGGGGTTTTGCAAGAGCCTCCGGTATGCTATGTTAGCTTCCCGAAAACGTCCCGGGGCATGGTCCCCGCAGTACCATACACGATCGAATCTCCGGACCAACACCGAACGGAGTGGGCAAAGCAATGAAAAAGACCTTCTATGTCGTTGCTTCGGCAGTGCTGTCGCTGCTCCTGCATGTCTTTGTGCTCCGAGCCGCTGACCGGCTCCAAGTCAGCGTGTTTCAGCCCAGGGAGGCGGAGAAGAAACCGCGTCGGATTGAGCTGAACACGAGGAATCTACGGGATCAGGTATTCAAACCCCGCACCGTCAAGCAACAGTCGGAAGTCACGATCAAAGAGCTCCGCGAGACGATCAAGAACAGCAAGAAAATCGAGAAGGTCTTCGAGGCGAACAACCTCGTTGAAAAACCCAAACCGAAACTGCGCCTGGCTGACCTCGGGCGCAATATGCTCAAGCCCAAACTCCCCACCGCCCCAGCCCCGATGGCAGCGACTGCCCCACGCCCGAAGATCGTGGAAATCGACGCCCAGGGCCTGTCCGCTGAACGCCTGTCAATAAAGCGCCAGCTTCACGCCAAAGTAGCCCGGACCGATGTGAGCGCCGAGCAACTGCCAAGCCTGTTGCCGCACGGACCGTTGACTACGGGGTCAGGGAAGACCTGGGACGTTGGCATGAAACTGGGCGGACTGCCGGGCGTTGGGTCGCTGCAGCTCGGTGGACTCCCGGGACAGGGAATACTTGACCGCATGACCGTGGAGGAAGCCAGACGACGCGGCTTTGGGTCACTCGCCGAGGCACCCGACCTCCCCAGCATCGGGACCAAAGCAGCCAGAGGCCGGAGTCACCAGGTCAAAGAGCTCGACACGCTGGTTTCAGTGACCATGACCGTCCACGAAGAACGAACCGGGGGTGGTTTTTTCCGGATCGACATAGCCCCTAACGAACGAAGCGAACGACTCCGCCCGATTCCCAAGGATATTCTCTTCGTGGTTGACTGCTCGGCGAGTATTTCAGGGGCAAAACTTGAACAGTTCAAAGCGGGCATTGATGGGGCGCTTCCCTACTTGACCAAACGGGACCGGTTCAACATCATCTCGTTCAAGGACAAAGCTAACAAGTGCTTCCCTGACTTCGTCCCGGTCAAGGAGGAGTCGATTGCCGCAGCTCAGCAGTATGCCAAACAACTCTCCCGAGGCGGCATGACCGATGTCTTCGCCGGTCTGATGCCGGCAGTTGACGTTGACGACGATGCCACCCGCAAGGAACGTCCGCTGAACGTCTTCCTTATGAGTGACGGCAAGTCAACGGTGAGCGGGAGCCTCGCCAACGAGGAGCTGATCCGGCGCATTGTCAAGATGAACCGGGCCCACGTCTCGATTTACTCGTTCAGTGCCGGCAAAAGCGCCAACCTGTTTCTTTTGGATTTCCTGGCATACCACAACCGCGGGCTGAGCCTCCATGAAAGCAAACTGGCTGACTTCCGCGGCGAACTCGTTGAGTATATCAGCAGTCATGCGAGCCTCATCGTTGCTGACTTGGAGTATCTGGCGCCCGAGGAACTCCGGGCAGAAATATTCCCGAAGCGTCTCCCACACCTCTACCGGGGAGAGGCACTCTCCATTTACGGGCGCTTCCCTCCGGCAACCGAGGAAATCGTTATCTCAATCGTCGGCCGGGATGCTTCGGGGGATCTCGAGGAGCTGATTTTCCGCGGCAAAGTGGCCGAATCGGAGAAGGCGTCAGCCCGACTCACCCTGGACTGGGCGGCCCAGAAGGTCTTCCATCTGATCGGGCTCCGCACGCTTGAGCCATCCCCTCGCCTCGATCAGGAAGTCCGCGAACTCGCGCAGAAGTACAACCTCTTTGTCCCCTACTAGGACCCCCTTCCCGGAACGCGTCGGCTATACCTGCGACGACGCTGACCGGTGTCGTCAATGGAAGACTTCTCACCACCTCCCCGACGTTTCGCCGGCATTCCTGTTTTAGGGAAGCTTCTCAATCGCCGTGTGCCCGGTCACGACAATGAGAAGAACATGCCGCTTTGGGAACACCTGGAGGAGCTCCGTTGGGCCATCATCAAGTCCCTGGTCGTCCTGTTCATCACAACCAGCGTAGCTCTGGCCTTCACGGAACCGATCTACGACATCCTCCTGATCCCCCTGGCGGACTTCCGGGACCAGATTGAGATCACCTTCGCCAAACCACTTGACGCGTTTCTGATCAAGATGACACTGGCATTGCTCGGAGGCATCTTCCTGGCGCTGCCCTTCATGCTCGCCTTCGCCTGGTCGTTCATTGCCCCCGGCCTGACCTCCAGAGAGCGTAAAGCCGTGTGGCTCGGGGTGGGCTGGGGTGTTGTTTTCTTCGCCTGCGGAGTTACCTTTGGATATAGTCTGTTGCCGATGTGTCTGAAGTTCCTGGTCGCTTTCGGCCGCCCGGATGTGCAGCAGCTTTGGCCGTTGCAGGTGTACATCGCGTTCTGTTTCCGACTGCTTCTCGGTTTCGGAATTGTGTTCCAGCTACCGGTTATTCTCAACATTTTGATACGTCTTGATCTGGTCACGGTCGAGACGCTGACCAAGGGGCGTCCCTACGCCGTGATCATCGCGTTCGTCATCGCGGCCATTCTCACGCCGCCTGACGTGTTCACACAGGTCTTGATGGCACTGCCGTTGCTGGCCCTTTTCGAGATAAGCCTCATCACGGGCCGTTGGCACAAACGGAAACAGGCTGACTCTGAAGACGACGATGCTCTGCCCGATTACATCGAAGGAGACGAACCATGACCCCCGGATGGCGTGAACTGATGCTTATTTTCCTGATCGTTCTCCTTGTCTTCGGCGGCAAGAAGCTACCCGAGATTGCCCGCGGACTGGGCCAGGGGATCAAAGAGTTCAAGAAGGCCAAAGACGATATCCGCGATGCCATCGAAGAAGAGACGATGTACGCGAATACCGAGGCAGACATCCCCGCTTCCGGCGACATGGATGACACACCGGCACCGGCCAATTCCAGCACGCCGTCGAACGCCTGACCGTCAGCTCCAGTAGGTCGCGTACCGCTCCAGAGCATCAAGTACGGCCCGAAGGTTCTCCAGAGGCGCCCCCGGATAGATCCCGTGGGTCAGCATCAATCCCCCGTCCCGTCCCCCCAGACGCGACACCACGTTCCTGATGTGCAGATCGATCTCCCTTGGCGTGCCGAACTGCGTGATACGCTGGCGGTCGATGTCCACATCGATGCAGACCCGCCCCTTTACCCGCTGCTCCAGCAACTCCACGCCGTTGACCAGATCCTGCACGTTCAACACGTCCACCCCACAGTCAAGCAGGTCGTCCAGCAGATCGCGGATATCCCCGTCCGAGTGCATGTGTACGACGCATCCAGCGTCTCTTGCCGGAGCCATCAGGCGCTCATAGATCGGCTTGATGAACGTGCGAAACTGCTCGGGGGAGAGCATTGGTCCGACCTGCATCCCGAGGTCTTCCGGGTATCCCATCCACTCCACTCCGGAGTCAACATAACGATCTACTGCATAGGCATTGAATCGCCCGATCACATCGAGCACCTGATGCAGCCGCGGATCATCGTCGGCCATCGCATACAGCGCGTTTTCATAGCCACACAGATAGGTGAGGGTCAGGAACGAATGTCCATGGCGTAGACTGCCCTGGACAAGTGCGCCCGCGTCCGCGGCCCGCCGCAGTCCGGCTTCCCGTGCCGCCCAGTCGGTCCTGCCCCATCCGTCATGGAGTTCGGGATTCGGTGGTCTGAACGTCTCCAGGGCGGCCCAGTCAGCCAGAGGGTGTCGGGTCACTGCTCCCGTAATGCCGTCCTCCGGGGTTACCCACTCGCATCCCCAGCTGTCGAGGTAGGGAAGGCCAGCCCGGCGCCAGGGAGGAATCCGCGGTCCCCGCCAACGCTCCCGATCGAACCAGGGGAACAACAACGAGTGCGCTTCCAGAAGCTCAAACAACCTCTCGCGGGGGTAATGGCTCCAACACGTGGGCGAGAGGCTGACCCGAACTGGTATCCGCTCTGGCTTGTCGAACCGCGCGGTGCGCAACAGCAAATCGCGATTTGTCATAGCGTAGTCTCTCCTCGGGGCGCGTCGCTACGCCACTTGGAAGTGAACCACAGACCCGGCCAGCCCAGCTGCATGCGAGACGGCCTTCACCTCGACTGCGTAACGCTCTCCTCCGATCATCACCGACTCCTCGCCCTCCAACACACACCGAGTCAACCCCCGGAGGGCCTCCCCTCCTTCGGAACCCGCAAGAATCGACCGGGCAGCCAGGTTTGCGCTCATGACGTCTCCTCCCGGACTCAGGACGAGGGTCGGCCGGGGAAAAGACTCCACCAGGGCTTCCGAGACGTCACGTTCTACCTGAGCCCGACGACGCCCTTCCTCCGTGACGGTCTGCAGACTCTCAAGGAGGCGGTTGCAGGACCGGGAGAGGCCACTCAGCAAGCGATCCGGCCCGAGCGGAAGGCGAAGATGGAGTTCGCCTTGAGCAGCCCGGTCCAGGATCCGCTGCATCAGGAGAATGGGGTGCCTGAGTGAGTACGACATCCGGTAATGGAGCCAGAGAAGCACGAGAACGATGAGGCCGGTGAGGGATGCGCTGGCCACAGCCACGGGTCGTCCCCAGGTGTAGCCGGGGGAACCGCTGTCCAAGGCTCCAAGATGTCGGAGAAACAGGACGGCCAGAAGGCCCTGAGCAAAAACGAGCAGGAGGACGGCAGTGAGCCATGAGCGAGCATGGAAACGGGCTTTCATCGCATCGTGTACCTCACCCCAACCCGGTCAGACGGTTAACATCTTCCTCACGGCCGATGACAACCAGCGTGTCATCCCCGAGGAAGGTGTCCTGTTTGGGATCAACATCCAGAATAAAGCGACGAGTCTCATCCAGCAGACGGCCCGCGGTGCCGCCCTGTTCGTCGTCGTCTGAATCCAAATCAGGGGCCAATTTGGCTCGCTGAACACCAACTACATTGACACTGTAACGTCCCTTGACTTCAAGCTCAGAAAGCGAACGGCCGACGAAGCTCGGGGGAACGGGGATCTCGGCGACACAGAAACCGTCGGAGAGTGAGAGGACATCGCGCAAGCCGGGGCGAGCGATCTGATGGGCCAGTTTGCGGCCCATATCCTGCTCCGGGTTGATCACTTCGGATGCACCAACCTGGCGCAGAATTCGGGCGTGCAGGTCGTTCACGGCTCGAGCAACAATTCGCGGGACCTGCAACTGGCGGAGCAGGGCCGTCGTCAGAATGCTGTTCTCAATGTGCCGAGTGCCAATCGCGTTGATGACCACAGATGCTTCATCCACCTTCGCCTCGTAGAGTGCACTTTCGTCAGTCGTGTCTGCGACCACGGCCTGCGCGACGACATCCTTGATGTCCTCGATCAGGTCAGGGCTGGAATCGATGGCCATGACGGAAAAACCGCGTTTGGTGAGCGACAAAGCGACCTCACGCCCGAAAATTCCCAGACCGATGACCACTACTCGCGCTACCATCAAACGTCTCCGGATGCCGGGAATCGAAGGTCCCGCACACTACTGTGTCAGCCAATCATAACGTGCGCCGTCGGGTATGCAATCGCGGACTTGTGGACCGGTCGCATCATCACCAGCAGGGTCAGCGGCCCCACGCGTCCAACGAACATGAGTACAATGATGACCGCTTTCCCGAAGGGTGTCAGGTCTGCCGTGATCCCAAGCGACAGCCCCACCGTCCCAAAGGCAGACACCGTCTCGAAAAAAAGCAATTCGCTTGGCAACGGCTGTGTTACCGTCAGCAACAGGAAGCCGGACAGTACCACCAGGCCGCCAAGAAACACCAAAGCAGCCGCGTTGAGCACGGTGCGCGCGGCAACACAACGCCCGGAAAACGTCACGTCGTCCTGGCCGCGCAGTCGCGCCGCCAGCAGGAGGAGCAACACGGCAAACGTCGTGATCTTGACGCCGCCTGCTGTAGAACCGGAGGCCCCGCCCACGAACATCAGGGCCATGAAGACCGCCCTTGCGCCGGGTCCCATCGTGGTCAGATCAACGCTGTTGAACCCCGCGGTCCGGGTCGTGACGGACTGAAACCACGCGTTCACCAAGGTATCCCACCCGGACAGGCCGCAGAGGCATCCGTTGCGCTCCAGGAGCCAGATCAGCAGCATCCCCCCCAGGCAGAACAGTGCGCTCACCGAGAGGACAAGGCGAACGTACGGAGACACCGGTGCCCCACGCCGGACGTAACACGCCATCGCGTGGAGAACGCCGAAACCAAGCCCTCCGAAAATGATCAGGGCCGAAAGGGTCACCATGGCCAATGTCGATGTCGCGAAGGGGACGAAACTCGTGCTGAACAGCGCGAAGCCGGCATTGCAGAATGCACTCACACTGTGGAATGCTCCCCAATAGAGACTCGTGAGGATTGGGGTACCCGAGCGGCGAAAGGCCAACGCCAGCAGCACGGCGCCCGTACACTCGATGAGAATCGTGGCGGCCATGATGAAGCGCAGTAGGCGCAAAGCCGTCCGGTTCCGCTGCTCCCCAATCATCTCGCCCACGGCGAACTCCTCTTTCAACCCAATGCGCCAGCCGAGCAGCAGGGCGACAAAGGTGGAAACGGTCATGATTCCCAACCCGCCGCCCTGAATCATCCCGAGAATGGCGAGTTGGCCGACCGAAGAAAAATGCGTTCCTGTGTCGACGACCACCAACCCCGTGACGCACGTGGCACTGGTCGCTGTGAACAGGGCGTCGATCGCCGGCAGGGGCAACCCGTCGACGGACATCACCGGCAATGACAGCACAACCGTCCCGATGCCGATGGCAAGCGCGAAGCTGGCGACGAGAAGCTGGCCCGGTCGTTCAGTCAAGTAGGCCCAGACGACTTCAGCCCCATGCCCCGAAAGCCAGGCTCGGACTGAGATGAGCACTTGGCGCAACGCGAGGCAGGGCAGACCTACGCTCTGCCATTCGCCTCGGAACGCAGCCGCGATGGCCACCGCTAGGGCACCGTCCTCAGCCAGAGCGAGTACGCGCCCCCACCGCCCGGTTCGAACGCGATGCCGGAACGACACAACTGCGGCGCCGCCGACAAACGCCATAGCGCAGGCCGCACCCCACACCGTGTTCAGACGCCCCTGGCCAGTCACCATCAGCAACAACGCGACCGTGCCCAATGTCGACGCATGCAGCCCGACACTCCCGCACGAAGCCCCCGGGTTGCATCCCCGCCAACTGCCGCCATCAAGGTGGTGGTCTTCGCCCTCCGATGACAGCCCAACACTATCGGCAAAGAGACGAACTGAGACCAGGCACGCCCCCAAGCCACCGACGAAGGCCCAGGGGCGCGTCACCCCGGTCAGGATGTAGAGGGGGAACGGCACGATGGCGGCCAGCAGGGCCAGCCAACGCCAGCGATCGCCTCGTCCGGCTCCGGGGACGTAGGAGAACGCAATCGCGGCGAGCACAAAGAGGACAAGGAACACAACCGCCGGCAACGCTAGTGCATCCCTGGGGCCGCAAAACCCACCAGCGTCGTCCACACTGGCCACGATCATAAGGTGAAACAGCCCCACCATGGCAGACATGGCCAAGCGCTGCAGTGGGGTTGCACACTGATGCGGAAGCGCGGTTGCGCGTGCACGAAACAAGCTGGTGCTGAAACCGGCCACTAATCGGTCTCCAGCAACTCGAAACCGGAGGCAGGATCCCGTCGCCGAGTAGCAGGGCAGTCAAGCACTTCGAGAACGACGACTTCACCGATCAGCCACGTTGCCACTCCGGCGCGAACACACCCGGACCGGGTTGCTTCACCACGGCCGAACACGGCGTGCATGTGCAAGATTGGCTCACCACTCTCGCCCGGGACGATCGTGCCCACACCAGCCGCTTCATGCACCCCATCCAGTGCAGCAAGCGTTGGGACAATCCGCTCTGCCCGACCATCCTCAGGGCCCACGATCAGCTTACTGCCCGTGTCCGCCCCTCCCAGGAACCAACATGCACCATGCTGGATACCGACATCTCTGGCGAACTGCTCCACCGACTCGTGCAGCACATCCCCATCCTCCAGACGAAGGAAGAAGACGCGACCAACATTCCCACCAGCAACCTTCATCTTGCGTTACGCTCCCACCAAACCAAATCCCGTCACGTTCCTCGCCGATCTCCTTTGCAGGCCAGATCTCGGGCTTCCCGATAACGACTGCGGAAGAACGCCGCCCACTCGCGCGTTACGATGAGTCGCTTGGCGGGATCTCGCAGAGCCCGGGCTTGATCAGCAGCCCCCGTGTAGGGAAACGGCAAAGCCTGCAACGCGGTCATCGCCTCCGGACACTCCTCAGGGCCACCAGCTGCACAGATCGCTGACCAGGCCTCCTGGAGTTCCTTGTGGCAATCGATGATCATGACCCGAATCAACACACGAATGAGGCCGAACAGCCGCCCCGTCCACTGAGGATGATAGGTAAACTCGGCCGCCAGTTGGTAGGGCCGTGCATCAGGATCTGACATGCGTTCACGGTCGGCTGCGGAGTACATGTCACGGCGAATCGGCAGACGGCGAAGCGCGTACTGGACCGGGCCTCCCTCCGCCCCGACGCGGTAATTCCAGAGCTGCTGCCCTTCACGCGAAAGGACAAAATCGATGAACTCCTGGGCACACTTGGAGTGTGCTGCGCCACGTAGCATGCCGATTGGATCTGCCGACACCGAAGATCCCCCGACGGGATCGACATAGCGCATGATCTCGCGACCTGCATGCCTGCGTTCCCACTCAGCCTGGGAACGTCCGTAAAAGTCGATGCACATCCCGGCCACCACGTCGCCCTGGGCAACGTCGACTGGCACTTTGCTGGCCGAGAACGTGAAGTATCGGGCGTTTCCACCAATCTTGCGCACCAGCAACAACGCCTCGCTCCATCCCACAGCCAACCCCTCGTTTGACGTTTGAGCCTGCTCCCCCACAGCAACCGTTGCCGCCATCTTCTGTTGGATCAACATCTCGAAACACTTCGTGATGGATCCACTCTTCGAGGGGTCAGCGACTCCGATGTGGCCGAGCAGACGCGTGTCACCCAACGCTCCCCATCCCAGAAGGCCGTTCCCTCCCTCGGTGCCTACACCAAGCGCTTCCAGGCGATCCAGGTTGTAGCACAGGCCAAACGACGACAAGCACGCCCCATAGTAACGGTCCTCAGGATCGTACCAGATCTCTCCACTGACTTCCTGCCGCACCAGCGGGTCACTGCCTCCGAGCCACTCGGGATGGCGCTCGCGCACCCCACACGGCACCAGCACACCCTCGCTCGCCAGACGCCCGAAATCGTACTGTCCGCCGCCGAAGAAAAGGTCAATGCCAATCCCTGCATCACTTGTCAGGAACGCCTGCCGAGCCTGCCACTCCTCCTCAGACGCATCAGCTTGCTTGAGTTTCCGGTTCAGAAAAGCCCGTTGAACCGTCGAGGTCCAGTTCTGACCATGCTGCGTCAGCCAGGCATGCCGGAAAGCGGCCGTGTATTCACTCTTGATGTAGCGGACGATTTCACTCGTACCTCCGGGGGTGCGCCAATCGATATCGACATCGCGGCCATGGCGGTCGTGGTAATGACGCCGGAAAGCCTGCTCAAACTCGAACCGAATGGCCTCGTTGTGAGGACTCACGATCACGAGTTGGTCTGCGTCTGCGTTATCCTCGACATTCGTGTCCCGAAGGAGGACAGGAATGAGGATGATAATTGCGAGCGGAGCACTGGAAATGAGGAGTCGTCGCCACATCGATCTATCTCTGCCAACACCTTCGGAATTCCATGGCCGGATGAGGCACCGGGGCAGCCATTGGGCCCAAGTCCCAGGAGATCAGGGATTGCCGATCATGGGGCAGGCCCCGGCGGCGCCCCATGCTCGTTCGATCAGAAGCCAAGATAGTGGTTGCCGTAACCTTGTCCACAGCCGTCCGGACAAGCAGCTCACACCAAAATCACCGCGTTGGCCGTCGTATGCTGTCCTCCTACAGCTTTCTTCTTGCTCCACAGGAATAGAGCCGGTAGAGTGTTTGATAGGCCAGGGCGACTCCGCAACCGGAAACAAGGTGTGACACGATGAACCCGAAACCGGCAGACAAACAGTCGAACACATTCACGCTAATCGAGTTACTGGTCGTCATCGCCATCATCGCGATTCTGGCCTCAATGCTCCTTCCTGCATTGCGCCAGGCCAAGGAGAAAGCACACCAGGCGAGCTGTTCCGGCAACCTCAAGCAGATCGGCCTGGGTTTCCACTCGTACATCGATAGCTACGACGAATGGCTCCCGCCACGCACCATGGGGAACGCCTTTGGCTTGCCCACCTGCAGCGGCAATCATCAATGGCTCCGACAACTGCGTCGGGAGCTTGACAATGCCGACGAGCTATGGCGCTGTCCGGGCGGCAGTCCGGAAGTCGGGAAATGTCGGGGAATCGTGGTGAGTTACGGCATCAACGAGCGCCACGTCATGCGCGACTGCAACTGGAACAGAAGGGCTCCCTACGGCGGCACGAGCGGCATGACCAAACTGCCGCAGTTCAAGCGTCCTTCCGAGGTCGCTGTGATATTCGACCTGAAACACAGAAATCCCCGCACTGTGCCCATCATACGCTGTCCGAAATGCGATCCCTCGCTGGCCAACTTCATGAACAACTTGGCCCGACGTCACGGGAACGGCGCCAACGTGCTCTTCATCGATGGCCACGTGGGGTGGCGTCACTACAACAACGTCTTGGCTAATCAGGATGACCTCTTCGGCCATCTGAAAAAGTAGTGCACTCCAACGGCAAGTGTGCCACAAGGCCAACGCCCTCTGGAGGGAAGAGGCTCCGTCTCGGAGATCCCGAGCCACTAGGGATGCTCCCCCGCTTACGCGTTCGGTAGGTAAGCCCCGATCCCCGCTAACGCAGCCTGAAGTTCCCCTGTCCCGATCCCGCGCGTGTCGGTCTGTGCGTTGATCGCCAGGGAAGCGGCCATGCCGGCAGCCTGCCCGGTGATGTAACAGCCCGGCATCACCCGAATCGACCCCTGAATGGCGCGATCAGAACTCACGCAACGCCCAGCCACGAGCACGTTTGACAACCCCTTCGGCGTCAACGTCCGATACGGAATGCCGTAGCTCTCGCCACGCTTGTAGCGCAGCGACTCGCGGAACTCCTTCTCGAACTTGGCGTATTCAGTCGGGTCCGGTTTGGAGGGATGTATGTCAACCGGGTAGCAGTAGCGTCCGATCTCGTCCTCGAACACGGCACGGCGCTTGAAATCATCCACATCCAGCACGTAATCGCCGGTGATGCGTCGGCTTTCCCGCACTCCGAGGAGAGATCCGGTAGCAGTCAACTCAAGATCCTCGAAGCCTGGGATATACTCGCGGTAGAAGCGTTCGAACTCCGGCATCATTCGCCGACCACTGATCAGGGCTTCGGTGAGCGACCGTTCGTCCGTGGAATCAACCCCGAACGTGTGACCGATGTTGCCTCCCGAGACGCTGTTCCCAACTTGCCACATGCCGGGATGGTGTGGATCACAGGTTGTGAAGACGTCGCCGGCCTCAAAGGCCTTGTACAGCGTCTCCTGCACGTTCACCCCGGTTGCCTTGCGTTTCTCCCAGTCCACGCTGGACCAGAGGCTGCAGAGCGTTCCGGGCATCAGGTCCCCTTCCCCATCGCCTTTGTCAAAGGGCGCCCCGGCCCACGCGGCCAGATCGCCGTCGCCGGTCCCGTCGATGTACATGTCGGCGGTCACGGCGAAGAGGCCGCTCTTTGCGGCCAGGATGGCTGCCGAGACGCTCCCGGAGGCTGCTTCCACACCGATAAGCTGCGTCTGTAGCGTGAAGTCAACACCTGCCCCGAGGAGCATGCTGTCGTAGACGCGCTTGAGGACTTCCGCCCGAATCGCCTGCCGGCTTCCCGGGCCTGTTCCCCCTGCGGTCTGAAGCCTCTCCAGCACCTCACGGCCAATTCCATCGGCTAGGAAGTTGATGCCGTCCGAGAAGGTCATGAACACAGGCACGAGTCCGGCAGTGCCCATCCCTCCAAGCGCCGTGTGCCCTTCCGCGAGAAAGACCGACTGGCCCTGACGGGCGGCGGTCAAGGCCGCCGCGATCCCAGCGGGACCACCGCCGGCAACAAAGACGTTCACATGCTGACGAACGGGAATGCTCCGGCAGAACGAGAGCTTCTCTGACATGGCAACACCTCTCTTCCCCCCTGGAAGCTTACATACTCTCAAGCGTGCCGATGGTCAATGTGCTCAGGCCATCCTTGAGAATGCTACGCACCCGTCCGCTGAGTTCTAGCCGTGCACGGCGCTCGGCTTCACTCGGAGCGGCCAGAACGGGGCACGCGCGGTAGAACCGGCTGAACGCTTTGGCCAGATCCAGCAGATAGCCGGCAAGAGCCGACGTGTCCAGATCAGCGGCCGCTTTCCTGGTAGCCTGACCATACTGCGAACACCGCAGCGCGAGCTCTTTCTCCTCATCAGCACCAAGGACAGACCAGTCCACCGGTCCTGCCAATGCCTCGTCGTCGGCTTTCCGGAGCATCGAGCTGATCCGCGCGTAGGCATAAAGCACGTAGGGCCCCGTGTCACCCTCAAACTTGATCGCGGCGTTCGGGTCGAACATGATCGTGCTCTTCGGATTGACGCGTAGGAGCATGAACTTGAGGGCAGCCATCCCAATTACATCGGCTCGCTCAGCCAGGTCTTCCGGCGCGTTCGGACCGGCCCGTTCGAGTGTGGCTTCCCGCGCCAACTGTGACATCTCCGCACAGAGATCATCCGCATCAACCACAATGCCTTCCCGGCTCTTCATCTTGCCGGAAGGGAGCTTCACCATGCCGTAGGCCATGTGCGCGAGTTGATCCGCCCACTCATATCCCAGGGCTTTGAGGATCCCGAACAGCACCTGGAAATGGTAGATCTGTTCATCGCCCACAACCCAGATCTGCCGATCAGGGGAGTAGTCATTCTGCTTGAGCAGGGTCGTGCCGATGTCCTGCGTGACATAGACGCTGGTCCCGTCACTGCGCAACACGACCTTCGTGCCGAGCTTCTTGTCTTCGAAGTCAATGATCACGGCTCCGTCATCACGGCGCGTGAACACCCCCCGGGTCAGCCCTTCCTCGATGATGTCCCGCCCCAGCGTGTAGGTGTTACTCTCGAGATAGGTCCGCTCAAAGGTCACGCCCATGCGCTGATACGTTTCCTCGAAGCCAGCCAGCACCCAGCTGTTCATCCTCTGCCACAGATCTCGGACGTCCGCATCTCCTTCCTCCCATGCCACGAGCATGGCCCGGGCCGCCTGCCCGATCTCGGTCTGCAGGAACAGCTCCTCGTCCGGACGCTCAGCCAGTTCGGGGTTCTGCTCCCGGAGCGCCACCAGCTGTGACCGTTGCTCCTGGTCAAATCGAACGTAGTAGTCACCAACCAGATGATCGCCCTTCTTGCCTGAACCGCCCGGGGTCTCCCCATCACCGAAGCGTTGGTACGCCAACATCGACTTGCAGATGTGAATCCCGCGGTCGTTGACCAAGTTCACCCGGTTAACGGCGTGCCCCACTTTGGACAGGAGCGATGACGTGGCTGTCCCAATGCAGTTGTTCCGGACGTGGCCGAGATGGAGAGGCTTGTTGGTATTCGGAGCTGAGAACTCAATCACCACCTTCTGGCGGTCGGCTTCCGGCAACAGCACGTCAGTCATGAGGGCATCGCCATCGGCCACCGTCCCCGTGAACAAGGCCTCAGGTTTGATGTTGACGTTGACGAAAGCCTTGATGCATTCAGCCGCATCGACGTCTGCATGTTCGGCCAGGTAAGACGCTGCCTCCGCGGCGATCTGCATGGGAGAACGGCGCAGTTGCTTGGCCAGGAGGAAGCAGTTGATCGTCACATCACCGGTGAACTCCGGTGGGCACAGCTCGGCCGACACATCAACGCACTCCGCGTTGAACGTGGTCGCAAGGTGCTGCTCAAGGTCACGGAGAAAGGCGAACGTCATGGTCTTCACACGCTTTCAGGGAATTGCAGTCAAGGGCGGCCCGTAGCAGAGAAGGTCACCGAATGACCAGAATCTCCGCCCCACGAGCCGCGCGCGAAACTCGTAACATAGCCTTATCGGAGAAACGTGTCCACGCTCGGGGCAGTAACGGCAGCGCTGTTTCGTTCTCACTTTGAAGGACGCCAGGAGTGGTTCGGACGATCACCGGCCAAGCAAGAACGCGGCCCGGGACGTCCCGAACCACATCCTGGGGAGGCGGCGTGGCAGAGAAAACCCAACGGCCGTGCAGCAGCGATGCTGCCCGGCTCTACCGTCCCCAGAACCCGATAGCGGCGAGCCCCGCAGTGATCAGGAGTGCCCCGATGATCCGGACTACGCGCCCCTGTTCACGGAAGCAGATGAACCCCAGCACGACTCCGATCACAATGCTGAACTGCCGGAAAGCAACGACGTAGCCCGCGCGTTGCGTGAGCTGGTAGGCCCAGAGAATCAGCCAATAAGCGCCGAAGTTCATGGTCGCAGCACAGCCAGGAAGAAGCCATCCCATTGTCACCGGAGCCGGAGCCCGCCGGAGACGGCGCAAGACCCACGGGGTATAGGTAAGCAGCGAAATGACAAAGAAGGCGTAACCGTAGATGGCCGCTGCCGCCGGGCCAGCGGAGACCGCTCCTGCGGCAGCCTTGTCAAGGAGCGTGTAGCCAACCGTGCCCGAGGCGGTGAGTACCATCCACAGGCTGGTTTTGTTCACGTAGCGACTGAGGGAGAACTCACGAAGCGAGATCAGCGGCGCGAGAAGAGCTCCCAGCACGACGAGCGCCACGCCTAACCACCCCGGCAGACTCGGGGCGTTTCCCCGCAGGGCATCGCACACCGCGAGAATCACCACGGGAAGAGCCCGGGCCACAGGGTAAACGGTGGTAAAATCCCCGCTCGCGTAGGCCCGTGCCAGGCAGATGTAGTATCCACCACAACAGAGCCCGGAGCCCAACACACACGCCCAGGCCAATGGCGTCAGGCAACGTAGAGAGAACTCCGCCACGCAGAACGGGATGAACCCAACGACTGCCGTGACTGTCAACATTCGGAGGAAAAAGACATCCTCACGGGCCTGCCCCTTGGCCATGAGGTTCCACCCGGCATGAAACCCGGTGGAGAGGAGAATCAGGAAGATAGCGAAGAGGCTCATATGGTGGTGTCCGGAACGTGCCCGCTGGTGATAGCAGGCTCGAACCAGACGGCCTGCGGGGCGGGAAGCGATCGAGCTTCCCGCCCCGCGTAGGGTACCCTCATACCGGATGCCTGTCCACAGCGCCCCGGCCCGGCAGAGGGAGACTTCCGCTCTGAACCAGCGACGTGCCGTTACTCAGCGAGAAGCTCGCATCGCACCACAGACATCTTGTTGCTGATGGCGTCACGTGAGACGACGGCGAGCAGCTTCTGTTCGGCGAGAATCCGATCGATGTACTTCTCTACATCTCCGGCCGCGTTGCGTCTGACGTCAAGACTCCCCAGTGAGGTCGTCGTGTCCACTCCCCCATCGCCGTCGCTGTCATAGCGGGATCCCCCAACGTCCTTGATGGCCTGACCGCAGGCGATGATGGTGAAGTAGTTGGACCGGACGGTCACCAGTTCGGCGATCTTCCCGACGGCTTCCTCTTCTTCCTTATCTCGGGAGGGAGACGAACCTGAAACGCCCGGCACTTCCCCGAACACTTTGCCAATATTCGTGAACACACTCCGCCCACCATCTCGCCAGGCCAACACGGCCGTGGCAGCTCCCGAAGCATCGACGGTAGTGGCTCCCTTAAACAGCGCCGTAAGGACCTCGGGCCGCTCAGAGTTAATGTTGACACGTCCGCGGACCACCGTGTCCGGTTTGACTCTGAAAAGATCCAGAAGCTCAGCGTCGTGACCTTCGGTATCAGCTTCAGAAGCAGACCACAGCCGCAGGGACTGCATCGGGATGTAGGAGTGCACGCGTCCCAACTCACCCAATCGCGTCGGAGGGGAGTTCTTCACTTCAACGTGGCAGTAGTCTGCTGTCGTGTAGCCCTTTGTGCTCTCGAGAACGCCCATGGCAGAGACATCGCTGGCGCTCAGGTGGTCGGCATCCGGTCGAACGTCCCAGTAGGTGGCAAAGCTTGGATCCGATTCCCCGCGGTCATTGGCCAAGGGATCCTTGGGGCTCATGCTGCTGTAGAACATGGCGCTGGAGGTCGACCGCCCGGCCTGTCCCCAGTCGCAGAGGTAGAGACCTGTGTCTCCTCCCGCGGCGATCGGCAGGCTGTCCACGACGTGTCCGTCCGCATTCTTGAGGGTCACGGCCAGGATCTTGGCGTTGGCAATCGTGTACCAGTCTGCCGGGGGCGTGAGGGAAACATCGAAGGCATCGATGATGACTTCCGTGTTGGCATTCATGTAGTAGTCTGACGAGAAGGCCAGGGTACCGTCCTCGGTCGGGACGGAGGAGTCGAGAGAAATGGTGATGTTGCCCTGGGCTGTGCCCACTTCACCGGTTGCCGTTTCAGCCAGCACGGTGTACGAGACCTCGATTGTTCCCAGAGATCCGGGATCCGCCGCGCCAAAGGGGTAGAACACTTCAGCTTTGAACCCGGGGGTAATCTTCAGAGCGGTCGGAACCGGGATCGCGGGGGGGATGCCTGGGTCGGGAGTTATGGCGGCACCCACTGCGTTGATCTCGATCCACCAGTGTCCCATGGCCTGGGCCCACTTCTTGGCGCCGGGGTTGAGATTCCGCAGATGGACGCTCATCGTGGGCGCCGTGATGGTGTACGTAGTGTTCCCCAGCACGACCGTCTGGCCATTGATCACTAGAGTACGCCCCTGGGCTTTGGGCCGCACGATCACCCGAGTCGCACTCCCCTCATAGCTGAACGTCGCGCCGTGGTTCTGAAGCGTATCCCGCGTAATCAGCCCGCGGGAGGTGTTGACCGAGAATACGTGGCTGGATGACGTCCCCGGATTGATGTTGATGTCGCCGGCAACTGTGCATGTCCCCGGAGGAGCCGGAGTCGTGATGACCTCGGCCTTTACCCGCATGGCAATCTCGGAGACGCCCCAAGTCTTCTCAACGCCGTAGACGCTGTACGTTCCAGCCAAGTCTCCCGTTCCCGCGCTAAATTCACCGGCCGAGTCGATGTTCGCGGGAGTCGGGATGGAGTCGAGGTCGCTGTAGTCGACGAGGTTGACTGCGATCTGAGCCGCCACACGACGACGGGCCTCCAGGAAAGTGATGCCCTGGGCTCCGGCCCACTGCTGCAGCCAACGGTTACCGTCCAGCTCCTTGAGCCAGGTGCAGTCGTCGGCCGCGGACAGCTTGTCATCACCGACAAACGTGTCGTAGAGCTCCTTCGCTTCGGGAGATTCGCTGAGATCGATCCGCAACTTGTCCTCACCTTCGTCCCAGGTGCCGTTGCCGTTCAGATCGCGCCAGCAGAGGTCCTCCTCCGTACTGAAAGGATGAAGGCACTTGACGAAGGTGTCGAGTTCTTCCTGAGTCGGATTGAGCGAACGGACCATGTGTCCCATGGAGAACCACCGTCCTCCTGCCGGCATCTTCCCGGACGACCCCGCTTCAACGGCTTTAGAACGGAAGCGGTCTGGATTCGGCACCCCTGCATCAGCCAGTGAGAGCTCCTCCGGGGAATCACCACTACGTTCCACGATCGCCGTCTCAGATGCATCATCTGACACCACTGCTCCGGGATCGATTTTGCCTGACTCGTCTATGATGACATAGGCGTACCGACCGGTCAGGGCCACCTTGTTGTCCCCCGCTTCGAAGCGACTGGACCTAACCGGTACCCAGCCAACTGACGGATGCATGGTCGCTTCAGGGGTGAAATCGAGGCCCGCGAACGTGACCGCCAACCCCTCCTCGATCCCGGCCGTGTCGTTGCCGTTGATACTCGGGAGGAGTGAACGGCCATGCCACGGAGTCCCCTCCTCAGACTTGTAGAAGGAGGAGCCCGGGAAGAGGTTGTCCTTGAAGCCGGCTCTGATGGAAGCCATCGCACGCTCCAACGCGGATTGGGCGAACATCCGGGAGCGGATGAGATCGGAGTTCATCGAGCTGACACGTCTCTCAGTGCTGGCCGTCACGGCAAGCCCCAGCATGAACACCGATAGAACCCCCAGGAACCCCAGGGTAATCAGCATGGTCACGCCACGCTCAGCCGATTTCCTGCCCCGGCGTGCGCCAATCCGGCGAGCGCGCTGCGGCTGTGGAGTATCCTTCTTGTCACATCTTGCTTTGGGCACACTCATGAGAAAGCTCCTTGCTCGTTGTAGGGTGTTCTGTTCACCTGTGGTCGCCGCACACTCCAAAGCAGGCGGCATGCCAAAGGGAAGAAAAGGGAAGTCCGATGCCCCGGAAATCCGCCCTGAAGACGCAATAGCCTGTCTGACGCCGGAGCGAGTTGACGCGCTCGACTCAGCTGGGTAGTGTGTCCCCTGCCGGGAATGACGCCCGGAGTCACTCGAATGGTATTGCCAGGAGCAACCGGATTGTCAGAGCCAGCACCACAGCATTACGGGCAGCCTATCCTGATCATTGATGATGAGCCGGATGTCCTCCGCTTCGTGGCCGCCTTCCTCAACCGAGGCGGCTACACCAACTGCATCAGTTGCGGAGATAGCAGAGACGCGCTGGAGCGGGTGTCGAAGGAACCCCCTTCGCTGATCATCACCGACCTGGCCATGCCGCATGTATCCGGGCGTGAGTTGCTCGCGCAGTTCACCGCTCAACACCCTCACATTCCCGTCATCGTGTTGACCGGACGTGGCGACTCGGACACGGCCGTGTGGTGCATCAAGAACGGGGCCTTTGACTTCGTCGTCAAACCCATCACGTCGGCACGCCTGCTCTCGGCGGTCCGCCTGGCTCTGGAATTCCGTGAACTCCAAGTTGAAAACATGTCCCTTCAGGCAACCGTTCTGGGCGAAGAATCTACGGTCCCTGAAGCATTTTCCGACATCGTGACGGTCAGCCGCACCATGCACTCGATCTTCCGCTATCTCGAGTCCATCGCGAAGACAAATCAGTCCGTGCTCATCACAGGGGAAACGGGAACCGGGAAGGAGCTGATCGCCGAGGCCATTCACACTGCCAGTGCAAGAACGGGCGAGTTAATCGCGGTGAATGTCGCAGGCTTGGAGGAAACGAGCTTCTCAGATGCCCTGTTTGGGCATGAACGGGGGGCCTTTACCGGGGCGACCCGGGCACGGGATGGGCTGATCAAACGAGCTGCGGGAGGAACGCTGTTCCTGGATGAAATAGGTGATCTGACTCCCGAACTCCAGGTCCGCCTGCTCCGCCTCCTTCAGAACCGTGAGTACTATCGCCTCGGAAGCGACACTCCCCGGTTTATGGAAGCGCGGATCGTTGTCGCCACCAACCGCGAGCTGGCGGAGCTGCATCGGACAGAGAGGTTCCGGGCCGATCTCTATTACCGTCTTAGAACGCATCACGTTCATCTGCCGTCGCTTCGGGAACGACGGGAGGATATCCCTGCCCTTTTGGCCCACTTCCTTGACGCAGCGGCGACAGCCTTGGGCCGCCAGCGACCAGACGTGCCATCCGAACTGGGAACACTGCTGGCCAACTACCCCTTCCCCGGCAACATCCGTGAGCTCGAATCGATGGTCTTTGATGCCGTGAGTCAACACCGCTCGGGGCAGCTGTCGCTGCAGGCGTTCGCTGATGCCATGGGGAGCGCGGCTAGGGAGCCCAGCGGGAAGGCTGAGGGAAGCCCGGGCCGGCAAGCTCCAATGGTTGGCCCAGGCAGGGAAGTCGTGTTTGGCGCAACACTCCCTACCCCATCCCGTTTGACCGATCTCCTGATCGACGAAGCCCTGAACCGGACCGAGGGGAATCAGGCGATGGCCGCCCGTCTCCTGGGAATGAGCCGACAGGCTCTGAACCGTCGCATTCACCGGGGAAAATGAGCTCAAGCAAGCGTTCTTTCCTCCCTCGCTCTCCCTCCTTCCATCTGCTCTCTTCCGCGCGGCGGATTGCCATGTCCGGGGGGGGGAAACAAAAAGCGACTGTCACTAAATGTTTACATCCACCCGCAATGCATTGCCGGAACGCATGTTACGCTCGGGCACTCCTAACAGCCGTCAAGAAACGCGACACCCTTGCGGGATAGTGGGAGAGAGCACGCGTTCAACCAAAACGTGGGGTGGGTACGACCGAGTGGCGGGTTGGCACGCTCCCTGCATGGTGGATAGCTGTCGCGCTCGGCCACAACGGTCCCATCCGCCGGGAACCCATCACGGATGAGTGTCAGTTGTGAAACAGGCTTGGGCGCGTGGCGACGGGGTGGAACGTTGCCAGGCATGCCCACATGAGGAGGGCCAAGAGCTGGAGATACCGAGAGGCATGCCTGCCGAGACTGGTTCCGAGAGGAACAGCGTTTTCGGATGCTGTCAACGGTCTTGAGGAGAACGTTGGTCAGTCAGTGGGTTCCCATAGGCGGTGCGTCCGCTGGAGTTGCGCTCAGGTGGTTGATCCTTCGTTCTGTCACCTGGTCAGATTGCCAACGTCTCAATGGCTTGGGCGCGGCTCCAACGGGCGCACCGCCTTCTTCCTTCAGGCTCTACATGGCCTGTTCACTCGGTAAGACCATCATGACCGGGATACGGACATGGTCAGGTTGCTCGAGCACAAAACGGATGCACCGCGCAATGTCCTCGGGATCCAACAGCCGTTGAATCCCAAGGGCGTCCTTCGGATGAGTGGCAAAGTGATCCTGCAGTTCGGTGTCCACCAGTCCCGGCTCAATGACTGAGAGCTTGATATTCGTACCTGCCAACTCCATACGCAGGGCTTCCGAGAGGGCTTCCACCGCGTACTTCGTCCCAGCGTAGATTCCGGTCGTTGGTCGCACCTTTGTCCCCAGGATGCTTGAGATGTTCACAAGGTGCCCGGAGCCTTGAGCCTTGAAGTGCCGGAGAGCGGCGTAGGACAGCTGGGTCACCGCCTCTACATTGACCCGGATCATCCTGGCCGCTGCATTCATGTCCATGTCCTCGATAGTGCCGACGTGCATCGTCCCCGCGTTGTTGACCACAATGTCGCAGGTGCCGAACGCATCAAGGCACGCTTCCATGAGCTGTGCAGGCGTCTCGGGGTCGAGCAGGTCAGAGGGAGCTGCCACGGCACGCTTTGGCGGAAGCTCAGCGACCAGGGCTGCCAGCCTGTCCTCGCGTCGGCCGGCCACAACAACCTTCGCCCCAGCGGCCACCAACGTCCGGGCGGTTGCCGTCCCGATCCCGTTGCTCGCTCCGGTGATCACTGCTGCCTTACCTTTGAGTGACATCATATGTGCTCCAATGCATGGTGGATCTCAGGTGTCGCGGACGCCCGGCGACAGTGCACGGGCAACTTACCGGCACGGGAGAGCCGGAGCAAACCTGAGTTCCACCAAGCCGGGGCTGTTCCATTCTGACGGACAGAGACATTCTCTTGCTTGTACCGCGCACCGCCCCGGGGCGCGCCTGGTCTCGGTCGGGGGCCGCCCGAGGTACTCCGGGCTCTCCCAGTGCTCAGAATGGAACAGCCCTGACGTCAAACCGCGATGCCTCAGTTACGTCAGGATTCTCTGCCCACATCCTCGGGAGCTGAAAGCGCTGGGCATTCCCGTCGAACCGAAGTACGGTGTGACCACACTACTAACGAAGGAGTACGTGACCATGAGCTTCAAGATTGCGGCGCATCTCTGTGGCTGGCCGAAGGACATCCGTGAGGACAACGAGCGAATTCTCCAGATTGTGCGTGGCGCAGGCTACGATGGGGTCGAGGGGTTCCGGGCTGACTCACCGGAGGAACTGGTGGAGGTAGCTGCCCTGGCCGCCACGTACGGTTTGCACCTGGTCAACCTGAGTTCAGGAGATCCGCTCGACAAAGCCAGGTTCAACGCGACGTTGGGAAATGGGTCAGCGGAAGTGCCGGCCGGCCGCAAGCAGGGGCGGGAACCAACCGACGAGGAGTTGGACGCGCTCATCGAGCCAATCAGGCCGGTGGTTGCGGAATTCGCCCGACATGGTCTGAAAGCGTTCCACCATATCCACATCAACACGATCCTGGAGACCACGGAAGACTGCGCCCGGGTACTCGAACGGATCCCCGAGCTCTGGTTGCTCTTCGATACGGGACACCTTCGGGCCGCCGACAGTGACCCTATGGACGTGCTGGCCCGCTGGCCGAACCGAATCGGGCACGTGCACCTGAAGAACTTCTGGACCCAGAATCCAGCCGCGGGATGGAACCGCCGACAACCCGAGTTCTGGAAGACAAGTCGATTCTGCGATCTTCGCGAGGGTAACACGGGCCTGGACATCGGGGCCATACTCAAGGGACTCGAGGATGTCGGCTACGACGGCTGGATCTCAGTCGAAGAGGATCATCCGGCCCGAGACATCGAGGACGTGGTGAGGGACAATCGCGACTTCCTGCGCGAACTCGGCTATTGAGCAGGCGGGGGCTGCAGGGAACACCATGAAGAGCATGAAGGACATGAAGGATGCACTCTCGAATTTCGACACGCCGGCGTTGGCCCATGGATTGAAGCGCTTTGTCCTCTGATGCTCCCGACCCTTCAAGCTCTTCATGTCCTTACATGGTGAAAGAAACCAGTGCATCTTCCCCTTCCGCCAAGGAGAAGGACACCATGAAGAGCATGAAGGACATGAAGAATGCAGTTCAGTGAGTTGTCGAATCGAGTTATCGGGTGTGCCATCGAGGTCCACCGTGAGTTGGGGCCAGGCCTGCTCGAATCAACGTATGAGCAATGTCTGGCGCATGAACTGAGCCTGAATGGGATCAGCTTCAGGACGCAGTTCCCGCTACCGGTTGAATACAAGTCGATTCGGTTGGACTGCGGGTACAGGTTGGACGTGTTGGTGGAGAATGAGATCATCCTGGAGCTGAAGAGCGTTGAGGAGCTGAAGGGGATACACGAGGCCCAACTGCTGACCTACATGAAACTCGCACGAATCAAGCAGGGATTTCTGATCAACTTCAACGTCCGGCGCCTGAAGCAAGGACTCAAGAGCTTCGTCCTCTGAGTTCCTCCCAACCCTTCATGCTCTTCATGCCCTTCATGGTGATGAAAATCGGTGCCCCCCCCCGTCCGCTCACATGCGGACGTAGGTCCAGCCGGTCGGCTTCTCCCCGTTGTAGCGCATGTGCCCGTGAAACGGACGCGCGTCGCCGTCGAACACGAGGGGGAGGAAGAAGCGATCTCCTTCCCACATAGGCAGGTTCGGAAGCCGCCCGACAGACACCCACTCCAACGGGCCATCCTCGTTCGCCTCAAAGGGCACCCCTTCGAAGGCCGTGATGAGGAAAATGAAGCCCAGCCAGTCCCGCTTGTCGGGACCAAACTCGTTCCAGTTGATCGTGCCCCGCAAGGTAAGGGCCGTGCACTCGATACCCGCCTCCTCGCGGATCTCCCTGATGATGCCCGTAGCAACATCCTCGTCGGCCTCCAGGTGCCCTCCAAGCCCGTTGTATTTCCCCTGGTGCTCGTCGTCCACGCGGTTGACACGGTGGACCATGAGGACGTCCCGACCGTCCGGAGATAGCACGTACCCCAGTGTACTCGCAATTGGGCAGTAATCAGCCATGTCATCATCCCTTGCGGTGACTCAGGTCGTTTCGGTTGTTTGGGCTGCGGGCTATAGGGGACACCCGCGGCCGGCGGGTGGTTCACGGCTCACGGCCTGTCCCTCTCCGTTACTCGTCTAGCACGGTGTCGCTCCGGCTCTCCACCGCGGTCCGTCGTTTGGCGATCACCGGTGCCAGCGGGATGAGCATGAGGACTGAGATTCCCATCCCGATCAGGGAAAGGTGACTGATAAACACGGTGTCGTGAGTCTGATGGAGTTGGAGGGAAAGGAATGGGCCCAGGACACCGCGAATGCCGCACAGAAAGGTATGAACACTCATGTAAGTCGGGACCTGTGCTCGGCGGGCGAAGAAGGTTGCCACCAGGCGCCAGCTCAATCCCCCCCCTGCCAAGCCCGTAGCCCACAGCGCTGAAGCAAAACAGATGACTGGGAAGGACTTGGAGTGGAAGAAGATGATGATACCAATCATGAACAGGAGGACCGTCAGGGCCCGGTAGACCGCGAAGTTCATTCGATAGAGCAACCTGCCCCAGAGTCCCGTTGCCAGCACCATTGACGTGTAGCCGACCGTCGTCGTGGCGAACATGATCTGCCCTTTGCTGAACCCCATTTCCGCAAGGTGCAGAATCCGGATCGGGTTCAGCCACAGATTGGACAAGCCGAGAATGAACCAGACCAGTTCCAGATACATGAACGGGCGATCGTGAACCATGACTTGGGCGGCAGCCTTCAGCCCCTGACCCTCGGCCTCCGCCATGCCTCGTTTTGATTCAGGCAGACGCCACGTGTACCAGGCACACCCCAGACTGACGCCGGCCACCACGGCGAGAAGAGGCCGGTAAAACGACGTGCTGACATCCATCACCGTCCCCAGTAACAGGCCGGTAAGAGCCGACGTCCCAACCGAAATGGCCTGCAGACGCCCCACCGCGTGCCCCCGAACATCTGTGCTGAAATTGGCGCCATAGATGCCGCTGACCAGAGGGACGCTGAGCGTCCCGATGGCGATCCCTGCCCCCATGAGCACCACAAAAGATGTCCCCCCAAACGCGAGAGCAGCGGCGAGAACCAGAAGCCGGGCGACGACCTCAATCGTGCGGATGACGCTCTTCTTACGCCAGCGCGAGGACAGCGAGGAGGAGGAAAGCGCGAGGAGGAAACCGGCGAAAGAAGCCGAACTGATGATCCACAACAACCAGCGATTGGTCACCCCAAAGTGCGTGACCGCCACCAAAAGGGCAAAGTCTCGGCAGAGAGCCATGAACGCGCCCCGCCCGAACTCCCCCGCATAGGAGTAGTTGAGCGTAGCACGCTCGTGGCGACGCATGGTTGGCAGATGAAACAAGGGCATTGATCGTCAGCTCACCCGCAGCATCAGCCCTTTCAGGTAATGCCCTTCAGGAAACGTCGCGAGGACAGGATGGTCCGCAGCGCAGCCCAATCGATCCAGAATCTGCGCGTCGCGTCCCGCGTCGATAGCCGCATCCGCGACGATCTTCTGAAAGAAGTCAGGCGTGACATGTCCGGAGCACGAAAACGTGAACAGGAGTCCTCCCGGCCGTAACAGCAGCATGGCCAACCGGTTGATGTCCTTGTACCCACGGCTGGCTTTGGCGACGTGTTCGCGGGAGGCCGCGAACTTCGGGGGATCCAGGACAATGGTATCGAACGTCGCCCGGCTGTCTCTGAACCGCCGGAGTTCATGGAAGACGTCACCGACCACATGGTCCGCATCGGCGTCTTCGTAACCATTCAGAGCAAGGTGGCGCTCTGCCTGCTGAAGAGCGGGGGCGGACGTATCGATATTGACCAACCGTTTAGCCCCGCCCTTAAGGGCCCAAACGCCGAATGCTCCCGAGTAGGAGAAGCAGTTCAGTACCTCGGCTCCGGAAACACACTCAGATACTCGCTGGCGACTGGGGCGCTGGTCAAGATAGAAGCCGGTCTTGTGGCCTGCCCTGACATCGACCTCGAACCGGCAGGCTCCTTCGACAATCTCAACCCGATCAGCAGGCTCTGCCCCAGCCAGGAGGCCAACCGAAGGGGGCAATGCCGTCAACTTAAGCGGGCAGAATGCCATGGCACCTGTTGCGGCGCAGGCGGTTAGCGCTATATTGGCAGTGTCTCAGGTGGGCGCCGAACAGTGCAAGCCAGCAAGTAAGGAGTGACCGCAA
>Ga0209045_1001139_pt1 | contig 25922 bp, 27 predicted proteins | sample SaaInlLV_10m_DNA_4_FD_184664 | JGI IMG/M metagenome (GOLD analysis project Ga0209045, IMG submission 184664) | Marine microbial communities from expanding oxygen minimum zones in the Saanich Inlet - Saanich Inlet SI072_LV_200m_DNA (SPAdes) (version 2) | ecosystem: Environmental > Aquatic >...
GCCCTTTAGGGCGAGGAGGTTCATTTTTAAATATTATATATACATATTCAAATCAGAATTTTCAATTATATATATTCCTAGGCGGTTTATACCAATCTATATTTTATCTTATACCTATTCACAATCAGGATATTAGAACATTTCTATTTTATCTCAATCGTAATTATATATACGAGATATTCAATTATTATAGTTTAATAACACCATATACATCAAATTTGTTCATTTTCTTTTGATCCTTTGTTTCCTTTAGAACTTTATTAGAATCATTATCCGTATTGCCTTTAGTTCCTTTAATACCCTTACTTCCTTTCAAATCAATCTCCATAGGAAATGAAGGGGTCACACCCCTAATAATGTCAAAGCACATATATAGAAAATAAATATATAAAATTTTCAAATAAATTCCATTTCATTATAATTTCAATCTAAATTGTAATATCCTTACATTTGAACTAGTTTCCAACGCAAATATTTAAATAATAATTTAAAAATTAAAATCAAATAATGTTAATTCACGCTATAATATTAATAATATCCATCTTAATTCTTGTTAAGTCTGCAGATTGGTTTATTGATAATGCATCTGCAATTGCACAACATTTTGGAATATCTGATTTAATTATAGGTTTAACATTAGTCGCAGTAGGAACGTCTCTTCCTGAATTAGCATCTTCTATTGCAGCAGCATTATCTGGTAATGCAGATATTGCAATAGGTAATGTTTTAGGAAGTAATGTCGCTAACATTCTTTTAGTATTAGGGATTGCTTCTTTTTTCGCCACTCTCCCTACATCAAAAGAATTATTAGACAGAGATGGCATAATGTTAGTTTTCGCAAGTGTTTTTTTCTATTGGATTTTAGTTTTAACAAGATTTGATTATTTTATTAGTAATTATACATTTATTAGATTTTTATGTGTTCTTATGATTCTACTTTTTTTCGCATATTTATTTTATTTAACTAGATCAGATAAACATTATTCAAAATCAAAGAATTTTGAAAGTTTCATAATTTATTTTCTTAATGCTAAATTCATTAAAGATCTTTTTATTTTAGCTAGACATAAAAATGTTACAAAAGAACATAAAAAAGAATACAATGAGCATTTGGTAAATAAAGATTTTAAAAAACTTTTATTAAAATTTGTTTTTTTAATAATAAGTTGTGTAGGTATTATTATTAGTGCTAAGTTTTTTATAACTGAAGCTATGTTTTTTGCAAATTGGTTTGGTGTTAGTGGAGGAGTTATTGGATTGACTCTAGTGGCACTTGGAACTTCTCTTCCTGAAATTACTGTGAGTGTTATTGCTGCAAAAAAAGGTCTAGGCGGTATTGCTATTGGTAATATTATGGGGAGTAATATTGCAAATATTCTTTTTGTTGGTGGCGTATCTTTATTTATATCTCCTGCAATTCTTCCAAGAGCTACATTAATGTATACTTTTCCATTTACAGTCATAATTTCTGTTTTGTTATTGTATTTTATCAAAACTAGATGGAAAATTAGATGGACAGAAGGATTTATTTTCTTATTACTTTATGTTGTTTTTTTGGGATTGATTTATCAAGGGATTATTATTTGATGTTTAATTTGAGAATTTGTTTTTTCCAAAATTTTTAAAATACTAAACTTGCAGAATCAGTACCTAGTGCAATAGTTCTTCTTGCTAAGTTCGTGATTTCATTGAATGCTTGATAGTCTAATATGCCTGCGAAAAAGCAAATATATCCCCCTATATAAACTAATCCTGCACCTTTTGTAATTTTATCATTTTTCATTAAGAGGAATAGTTTATGATTGGCTATTTTCATATTTTCTATTTTCAAATTTAGATTAATACTTACTTTTTTTTCTTTATGATTTTGTTTAAGAATGTTTTTGTGAATCATTTTGATTTTTTTAATTTCATATTTAGAGATAAATTCTATATTTTTTCGAATTTCTTCTATTTTTTTTTCATTCAATTTTCCAGAATTAAGAATAGTTATTAATTGTTTTTCATTAATCATTTTTAAAAAATCAGAGATATCATTTAAATATTTTTTTTCTTTTTCTATATTTTTCAAAAATAATTTTCCTTCTTGATAAACACTTTCTAGTAAATCTAGGTACTCTTTGTTTTCTTCATCTTTAATATTTGATAGAAAAATCTTTGAACCATTAATAAATCGACGATATAATATTTCTTGAGATTTAACAACTTTGGATAGTAGCAGTAATAAGATTAATGATTGTTTATGATTATATTTACTAAATAAAGGGGGTTTGTTTCTTTTTAATTCGTCTAATAGTTCACATTTAAGATGTTCATATTTATCTTTTAGACCTTTTGCTTTTATTATCCAAGCAGACCAGTTACTAATCTTTTTAGGTGTTATTTTTTCCATATTATACCTATAGACAAACAAGAATATATAAATTTTGCTTTAGATCTTTTATATTAAATTATAATTAGCATATATATAAAAAAATGGGGCTGCTGAGATTTGAACTCAGATCCGACGGTATCTTCATTAAAGCGATATACCAATAGTTTCAGTCATTGACTTAACGTCTCATCGCTCCAACACTGGAGCCGACTATTCTAGCCAGGTTATACTACAGCCCCTTTTGTATGTTATATTATGCTATAGTTTGACTAACTATTTAGAAGAATTAGACCTTATTTTTAAAGCTTTTCATTAGATATCTGAAATTGTATCGATTATAAGAATCAGAATTGTATAAAAAATAATTTGAAAATTCAACATCCATATTTCTCAAACTTTTCCTGTAACATATACTTTAGCTAATGAGAAAAAATGCATCATTTTAGAGTTAGTATGCGATCCAGTTACTTTAACACCATCTAGTTTATTACAGTCTCTTACAAAATAAGATATATCTTTTATTGTAGAATTTTTAAAAATTAATGGTTTAGATTGATATTTAAGTTGGCGCATAACAAAGTTTGCTTTTCCAACAACATCATCTAATCTATATTGTATGGCAATGTTTTTCACTTCGTTTTTTTCGCTTTCAGTTTCACATTCAATTTTTAGTATGTTATACATTTTTTTATTCCTTTTCTTTTAGACTCAAACTAGTTCTTTTTTTCTTTTCAGGTTGTGCTTTTGCAGTTTCTGTTTTTTTACTTTTCTTTTTGGTTTTTGTTTTCGCCTTTTTCTTTTCAGGTTCTTTATCAATTACTGCATTTAGTTTTGTAATTTCATCAATCATGTCGTCTTTAGTATCTTCTAGTTCTTCTTCTTCTTCTTTTTTTCTTCGTTTTACCAATTCAATCAATATTATTAAGATAACTAGTATAATTATTCCAATACCTGCATAAATTAAATATGTCAAAAATTTATTTTTTTGTTTTGTAATTGTTACGTCTACAGTTTGATCATAATCAATTTTTTCGCCACTTATTTTTCCATTAATTTGAATTTTGTGATCCATTTCTTTTAGTTCTTCATAGTCTGGTTGGATATTCAATATAAGTTTTGTTTCACTGTTTTCATTAATAATCAATTTTTCTTTTTCAGGTGTTGCCCAACTAGTTTCTTGGGTTTTAACTGAGAAGATTGCTTTTTTGTCTGTTGGATTTTTAATAACTAATGATATTTCAAGTTCTGTTTCATCAACAACTTGTATTGTAGTAGTATCGCCATATCCATTTAGATCTAACTGAATTAGTTCTTCTTGAGAATTATCTTCTGTGATTACAATATTCTGTGATTCAGATTCTGTATCTTGTAAATCCTCAGTATCTATTGTTATTGTATCAGTTTCTCCTTCTAATAAATCTCCTTGAGGTGTTGAATTTGTATTACTTAACTGCATTAATCCATATATTCCTAGTCCTAATAATCCTACAATAACTAAAATTCCTATTAACCAAATGAGCCATTTCCAGTTTCTTTTATTTACGTCTTTGATTGTTATTTCTTTTTCTTCAGTTGGTGTTCTGTTTCTAATTAGGTGAATTATAAGTATAGTGGTTAATAAAATAATAATTCCTAATATGATCCAAAAGCTAATTTTTTCATAGTATTTTTTTTCTCGTTGTACATCAACACTTAGTTCATCAGCATATTCTATTTTATCTCCTGTTATTTCTCCGCTAATAACAACATTGTAATTATTGTTTTGAAGCAATTCATAATCAGGTGTTATTGTAATATCTATTGTTTTAGTTGTTTGTGGTTGTACTTGCACGAGTGTTTTGTCAAATGTTATCCAGTCACTTTCTGCTTCAACTTTAAATATTGCAGTTTCATCTGTAGGATTTTTAATAGTAATTGGCATTGTGATCGGTTCTGTTTCTTGATTCACAATTATCGCGTTTTCTTGTTCATTAATTATTCCTTCTCCATCTAATTGAATTAGTTGTTCTCCTGCAGTTTCTTTAGTGATTAGGTCTTCTTGTCCATCTGTAATTTCTTGATTTGGATCTGTTGTTTGATTGTCTTGATTTCCTATTGTAGTTGGTTGATACATTGCTAAAAATATAATTCCACCAAGAATTGCGCCGACTGTAACTAATCCTAATAATAACCATAATATCCACCAGTAACGGGTCTTAGTTTCTTTTTCACTAGTTTGTCCTGGATATCTTACAGTTCCTATTTTTTCTTTTTTTGTTTTTGTTTCAATAGATTTAGTTTGTTGAGTTGTTATTCCTTCATATTGTGTCATGTCATATTCATCATCAGATGGTTCTGCATAACTTAGTTCTTCTGTTTTACTTTTTCGACCTAGTAATAATAGAACTATAACTAATACAATAATAAGTAATAGTAATGCTCCTCCTAAAATCCAGTATAAGTTTTCTAGTGGACTTTTTTCTCCAACTCGTACATTAAATTCATGAGCATATGTTAAATCTTCACCTTCAACAGTCATGTATAGTGTTGCTTTGTATAGCATTTCTGCAACATCTTCTGTTGGCGCAACATTAACATTGATTATTTGTCCTTCCATTGGTGAGATTTCAACAACATTTGTGTCTAATGTTACCCAAGGATTTGCTTCTAATTCTAAATGATATTTCCCTGATTTCATTCCATCATTTTTGATTGTGATTTCTCTTCCAGTCGCTTCATAATTTAGCACTTGTATTTCTTCTTCTGTGCCAATCACTTCTACATCATATGCAGTTTCTGCATTCACAATACCTAATGTGATAGGTGTTTGTCGGGTTTCATTATCTAGATTTAGTAAATTTACATTCAGATTGAATTCGTATTCTTTTTTTGCACCTGGTGGTGTTTCTGTTTTTAGTGTTATTTCTTTAAATTCTTCAGGTCCTATTTCAAATTCTTTGTGTCCTTTTAGTGTTACCCATTCTGGAGCATCAGATAATTCAACTTGTACTATTAATTCTTTTGTTCCACTGTTTTGAACAAGTACTTTTTGTTCTTCAGTTCGTTCATATATTGAATATAAATCTGCATTTTCAACAGTAATACCATATACTAATTCATAATCATAGCAATTTTCAGGTGTGATTTGTAGTGTTGTATTTTTTTGTTCGTCTCCTTTATCACTTTCTCCTAAAATTATAACTTCATATGTTTCATTATGGTCTTTTGTTGGTATTGCAAGTAGATTTGTGAATTCAGTTTCTCCTGAATAAACTTTAAGACTTGAATTTTCTAAGTTTGTCCATTCTGGCGCAACTAATTCTAATGAGTATGTATTTGAGAAGTCTGCTTGATTTTCTATTTGTATTGGAATATAATTTGCAGCGTTTTGACATGCTGAGTAGTTAGGGTCATTAATAAATTTATAATCATAGCATTTGTTAATATTTAGTGCAACTTCTGTTTCACCAAGTACTTTACTGGATTCTGTAAGTACGCTTAGTGTGACATTTTGTTGTCCATATATTTCACAAGGTAAATTTATAAATGCTTGAACAACTTCTAATTGTCCTGGTTCTACAATTAGTTGATTTGCACTTAATGTGAAATATTTTGAATATTCTTCTTCGATTTTAAGATTGTAAGTTTCGGAATGTTTTCCTGTGTTGTAAATTTCGAATGTGTATTCCATAGGGGTGCATGGGCATACTCCTTCATTCAATGTTTGATCAAATTTTTGTACTATTTCTACATTTGGACAATTTTTTACATCTAATGTTTGAATTAGTTCTTTTTCTAGACCTAGTGCTGTTGTTATCATTACTCCAACTTCATATTCGCCTCGTGCACTACAAGGTATGTTTATGAAATTTTGTATATTTTGTTTTTCTCCAGGTTCTAGAATTAAAAAGTTAGGAGCTTGTGTTGTCCATTTTCCATACTCTCCATTACTTTCAATTAAGTATGAGCTGGTTATATCTCCTGTATTTTGGATTGTTACCCATTCTTCTTTGAGCTCACAAGCACACATGTTTACAGTTTTCTGGTTAGAAAAAGCCCAGAAATCTTCGCTTAGAGCAGTTACATTACAAGTAAGTCCTATTAATATTATTAATATAAGTATTGTATAGCTAATTTTATTTTTACTACTAATCGTCAGCACCCCCGATTTGTTACTACGAAATAGAGAAGGTTATATAAATGTTTCTATTTTTTAATATAATTTTATTTATTTATTTAGTTCACAACATATAATTTATTTTTCTAATTATACTGTTCTAATCATAATGCCTTAGTTATAATATTCTAGTTATAATATTCTAGTTATAATCTATTTGTAATGGTCGTCAATATTCATTTATTTCAAAACAAAACCTTTAAATAACACTTATTAACAATTGTTAAGTTATATGGAGTTTCCCCAAGAAATCGAACTTTGGTATATCATTCCTGCTATTAGAAAGGATCTTGTAAAACAACTCAAAGAGGAAAATCTCAAACAAAAACAGATTGCAAAAGCACTAGGATTAACCGAAGCTGCAATTTCGCAATATTTGAAAGATAAGCGTGGAAAATCAATTGAGTTTAACAAAGAAATTTCAAATAAAATTAAACAATCAGCAAAAATAATTTTCAAAAATATTGATAATCAAAAACTTAGTTCAATTGTAATGCAAGAAATTCAAACAATTTGTAATTATATTAAATCATCCAAATTTATTTGCAAAATTCATAAACAAAAAAATAAAGATTTAGATCATTGTGATATTTGTTATTGTAAATAAAAATGATATAAAAATTCAATAAACAAAAATATAAACTAATAAAAACCAAAAACTAACAAATCAAAAACCAAAACCCTAATATTTAAAATTTAATATTCAAAGTATGGATAAATAAAATGAACCAAATATATCTTGACAATGCTGCAACTACAAAACCCGATTCACAAGTAGTTCAAGCTATGCTGCCATTCTTCACAGATGAGTATGGCAATCCTTCTTCAATTCATTCTAAAGGAAGAATTGCAAAAAAAGCATTAGATTCTGCTAGATCTATTATTGCAAATAAATTAAATGCAGATTCTCAAGAAATTATTTTTTGTAGTGGTGGAACTGAAGCAGATAATCATGCAATTTTAAGCACTATTGATAAACTTAAAGATAAAGGTAATCATATTATTACATCTAAGTTTGAACATCCAGGAGTTCTTAAAACTTGTCAGGTTTTAGAAACAAAAGGGTTTAAAATTACTTATTTGGATATAACTAAAGAAGGTATTATTGATTTAAATCAATTAGAATCTAAACTTTCCAATAATTCTAAACCCATTCTCGTATCTATCATGCATGTTAATAATGAACTGGGATCAATACAGCCAATAAAAGAAATTGGAGCTCTTTGTAAAAAGCACAATGTTTTATTTCATTCTGATTGTGTTCAATCATTCACAAAAATTCCACTAGATACAAAAAAAATTAATATCGATATGATCTCTATTTCATCTCATAAAATTCATGGTCCAAAAGGTGTTGGTGCTTTGTGGGTTAAAAAGGGAACTCTTTTCAAACCGTTATTGTCGGGGGGAAGTCAAGAATCTCTTCAGCGCGCAGGTACAGAAAATATTCCTGGAATTGTAGGGTTTAGTAAGGCTGTAGAGATTTCAGAAAATATTGATTTGGAAAAAATTAAATTACTAAAAAATAAATTGATTGATGAGATTTTAAAAATTCCAGATACTCATCTTAATGGAGATCCCAAATCTATTCTTTCAAATTTTGCATCAATCACATTCAAATTTATTGAAGGAGAATCATTACTTATGCATCTTGATTTAGAGGGTATTCAGGTTTCAACAGGTAGTGCTTGTTCATCATTAAATCTTCAAGCCAGTCATGTTTTGTTAGCATTAGGTCTTCCTCATGAACTTTGCCATGGAACAATTCGTTTTTCTCTTTCAAAGTTCACAACAGAGGAAGATATAAACAATACTATCAATATATTAAAGCGAGTTATTCCTGAGTTAAGGAAAATTTCTCCTTTCAAAAAAAGTTATGATAATTATGAAAAATTAAAAAATTAGAATTTTAAAACCAATTAAAACTAATAAATACTTTCGAGGTGCTTTATTATGTATTCAGAAAAAGTTATTAAACATTTTAAAAATCCAACATTCGTCGGAGAAATAGACAATCCTGATGGTATTGGAGAAGTAGGAAATAAGGTTTGTGGAGATGTAATGGTTGTTCAAATCAAAGTAGGTAAAAAACAAAACAATTCTACACCAATAGAATTTATCAAAGACATTCGTTTTCAAACATTTGGTTGTGTTGCAGCAATTGCTTCATCTGATATGCTTTGTGAACTTGCAAAAGGCAAATCTTTAGAGCAAGCAAATCAAATTACTAATAAGGATGTTTCAGAATCTCTTGGTAAACTTCCGCCTATCAAAGAACATTGTTCTAACCTTGCTGCTGACGCTTTAAAGAATGCAATTAAAGATTTTAGATCAAAGAATTAATTATTTTATTTTTACTTGTTAAAAATTTATTCCAAATTAAATTTTTGTAATTTCTATTTTCTATTTTTTCTTCATTAAATGAGGAGGGTGTGTAGGTAATCTAATAATAGTATTATTTTTTAAAACTTCAAATTGCGCTCTTATATGTTTTAATAGATTTGTATTTTTAACAATGATTGTACTGTTTCCATTTTTTATTTCTTCAATGAAATCTTCCATATTATCTGCATTTGCTTTTACTAATACATCACCTACATCATTTAGTCTATGCGCATCACTTCCTGCAGTAGCGGGTTTTTTTAAAATTTGATTCCATTCTTGAGCTTTTTTATTGCTTGTATTTGACAAAAGTCCATTGTATGTTTCTATTGCATTAATTTTTTTTAAAAATTGTTTATTTTCTTTAAAATATTCATAACTTTTTTTTACTTTATTGCAAAATGGGTGAGGCAATGCACAGAATTGATTATATTTATTTGCTTCATCGAATAATTCTTCCATGTTAAGTGTTGTTTTATTCATATTAAAACCTAAATTATCTCTTTTAGTTTTTTTAACAAGCTTATAGAATTCTTTTAGTTCAGTTATATCATAGAAGTAGAACAATAAATCTTTTGAATTATTAGTAGTAACTTCTATCCCTGGAATAAGTAATATTTTATTTTTTCGTTTTAAGTTTAGTTCATGTGCTTTCACAGCACCTTTGATAGAATTATGATCTGTTATTCCTACGCCTATATTTTTTTTATTACATGTATCCAGGAGATCTTTTATTCGAATTGTTCCATCTGATGCTCGAGTGTGTAAGTGCATGTCAACTAGATTAAATCCATCTTTTCTTTCTTTTTGCACATTAAGCTCTTTAACAAATTTGATTTTTTTTATTTTTTTCATTTTTTTACTCGAGTCAATTTTGAATATTTACGTTTACTTTTAATATGTTCTAATTTATCTATTATTTGAATAATTTTGTCTCTGAATATAATGATGATTAAACTTATGATTATTAAAATTGAAATTGAATATGTGCTAAAGTATGATGCTTTACCTCCTCCTGTAAAACCTAAAAATAGTTCTAATATGTATTCATTAACAAACATTACTTCATCAATAATGAGTGCAAGTCCCACCCCTACTCCAAATATTTCTTCTTTTTTCTTAAACCAAGCGTAAAGTATAACTATTATTACTATTATTATTCCATAATATAAATGGTGTAATTTATCATTGTAAATTATTGAACTAGAATCAATATTCCATAAACTTATTCTTACAATTATTATTGTTAAAAAGTAGGTTATAAGAAATCTTTGAGGTGCAGCAAGTTTTCCCACAATTTGTTTCCAATTTTTAATCAAATAAATTATTTGTAACAAAACTCCTGTGCACGTTATTATTGCCATCCCTATTAATCCAATAATATAAAATTGGAGTATAAACATTATAGTCATATATGTTCTTGCATATAGTATTGGTGTTTTAAATTCTGATAAAAAATAACTAATATGATGTATTAAATATATAAAAATAAATATTAGCATCCAGTCTTGGGAGTATTGTAACCAAACTTGTATTATAAATGCAACCATGATTATTTGATCCATCACAGGATCATACCATTTTCCAAATTTAGTTTGTTTTTTTCCTATTCTAGCTACAGATCCATCTAACATATCAAAAAATAAATGTAATAAAAATAATATTATGAATAGATTATGATTTTTAAATAAGAAATATGCAGAGGATAATCCTAAAATCCACGACACTGTTGTGAGCATATTAGGTGTTATTTTACATTTGAGAATTAATTTAGCTAGTGGAGTTAATATTTTTGTATACTTCAGTTTTCCCTGCATCATTATTTTTCGTAACATTTTCTCTTTTTTAGTGTTTTTAGTTTCTTATTTTGAGCTAAATTTATATATTTATTGTTTATATCTATTTGTTTATGAACCTACCAAATAAACTTACTATGTTAAGATTAATACTCATTCCTATAATCATTGTAGTTTTGTATTGGGATTTTTCTTATTCTTTTTTCATTGCATTTGGATTGATAATAGTTGCAGGTTTGACTGATATTTTTGACGGTATTATTGCTCGTAAGTACAACCTGAAAACAGAGTTTGGTGCTTTTATGGATCCTTTTGTTGATAAGCTCATGATTATTTCATTATTTATTGTTCTTTTGGATCTTGGTTTAGTTCCTGGTTGGATTGTTTTATTGCTTATTGCTAGAGATATTTTTACTCAAGGTGTTCGAAGTGCTATGAATGCTAAGGGTAAAATTCTTAAGTCCGAAGTTAGTGGTAAGGTTAAGGCTTTGCTTCAAATTATTACTATTTTGTTTGCGATTTTTCTTTCAGCAATTTTTAAAGCAGGTTTGTTTACTGTGTTCTTAGATACTTGGACATTAACATTGATCTTTTGGGTTGCGTTAATTACTTTAATTGAATCTTATATTGCTTTGGCAGAATTTTTTGTTAAGAATCGAAAAGTGTTGTTGAAAATTGTTTAGTATAGTTAATTTTATTCGACTAAAATTATAAATCGTTCTTTAAATTTTTTAAGTAAGAAAAAATTAATTATTAAAAATAACTGGATATTATAATTAGTATTATTCCTAAGATTCCAAGCCCTATAGCAATTATCTTATTTTTTTTAATCCTACTTTTAGCGGAATCAATTGTTTCTTGTTCACGTGCGTGTCCTAATTTATATGCGAGATTAGGATATTTATTTTCTAAAATTGCCAGTATACTAATCAATAAAAAAAGTATACCTGCAATTAAACCAGCTATTATCATATTTTTATTCTATCTTTCTTTTATTTAAATAATTTTGTTTTTAATCATATTTAATTAATATTTTCCCATAGACATTTCTATCTTTTGCTTTTGATAATGCTAATTTCATTTCAGTAATTTTAGTTCCATCATATTCTGTTTTGTATATTATTTTTTCAACGTATTTTTGTAATTTTTTGTTTTTTAGTATGACCATTATATCTTTATAATCTTGTATTCCGCTTCTAGATGTTCCAATTAGTTTAATTCCTTTGTCAAGAACTTGCCTTGTATTAATTGGTATTTTTTTGTTTGCAACTCCTAAAAGAACTATGGTTCCTTTTGGACGCACGAGTTTTATAGCTTGTTCAATTGTTGTTTCTGTATTTGCTCCACCAACACATTCAAACACAACATCATATTTATTTTCAAATTCCAAGCTCAAACCATTTTTTGTGTTGACTGTTTTTGCAATTGTTTTTGATAACTTTAGTTTTTGATCTGTTATATTAGTTATGAGTATTCTTTGTTTAGGTATTTTAAGATATTTAGAAATTAGTACTGCCATTAAATATCCTGTTGGTCCACTTCCTATTATTGCAATTTTATCTTTATTTCCTATTTTAGCTTCTTGAATTGCTCTATAATTTACAGTTAGTAGTTCAGTCATTAGCGCTGATTTATCACTAACTCCTTTGGGTATTGGCACAACGCATTCTGTAGGATGTTCAAATATTGTTCTGTTAATTCCAGGAGAATTGCTTGACATAAACCTAACATCTGTACAATAGTTTTCACCAATTGATTCATTTCTACAACACTCGCACGCGTATTTTCTTTTTGAATATTTTCGTTTATCATGTACATAGCAAGGTATATTTGGGATTACTACAACTTTTTGTCCTTTTTCATAACTTAAAATTCCTTTTCCTACTTCTTTTATTTTTGCAATTCCTTCATGAAACATTATTAGAGGATACTTACCTTTTAATTTCTCTGGAGGATTATCTCCTTCATAATATCTTACATCTGAATGACATATTGCAGTATAAATTGGAGATAGAAGCAAGTTTCTAGGAGTTATTTTTTTAATCAGTTCTTTTTTTGTTTCTAATTCATTTGGTTTTTTTACTTGTATTATTATTGATTGAAATGGTTTTTTTAGAAATTTGGTTGTTTTAGTAAGGTTAATTTTAAATCTTATAAAATAGTAAATTATTGCACTGATTAATGTTATTATTAGTATAACAAATAGTTCATCAATTAGATTTATGTTTGTAACTAAAATTGTTAGGTATCCTACAACAAGTAATGTTCTTAGGCCTACTATCCAAAATGTTATTGTTTTATTTGTTCTTTCTTTAACTAATCTAAATCCATATATGATCGCATACAAATATACAAATAAAACTACATGAACCCAACTAATTAGACCTAATACTTCAAAACTTAGTGTTATTAATAGAGTGCTAGTAATATTTGTTATAAAATCAGTTAATATTCCACTTTGAGAATCTTCTTCTAAATATCTTGCTAATGCTCCGTCGAGTTTGTCTAGCAGAACATATATTAATATCAATATTGTTGCAATGCTAAAATATCCAAATATTACACTAATAAAAAATAAAGCAGTGGTAATTGCAGCAGAATAGCTTAGTCCATCAGGTCCTATTTTTAATTTTTTTAGTAATTGAAGTATTGGTTTTAGAATTTTTCTTTCTTTTTTCAAATACGATTCGCGTATTTCTTCTATTTTTTCTGCTCTATTCATTTTTTATATCTATTAACATATATGTGTGATCTCTATATCAATTTCTTTTTATCATTTTCTTTTTTAATTTTAGTATTCCGCTTTTGATTTTTAGTACCCAGCTAGATTTATTAGTTTCCAAAACATAGGTTTTTTTCTTTTTAATTGCAGTATTTAATGTTTCATTTGCTGGAATGATTGTGATTATATTTCCTATTTCATTAATAAAGTGAGCATCACTTCCACCTACTTCTGTTAGTCTGTAAAGCAAACATAACTTTTTAGCTTTTTTATTTTCAGTTTTTGTAGATCTGCCATTGTTTGTTTCTATATAGTCTATGTCTTTCATTAATTTTTCTTTTTCAGTTTTATTGAGTTTGAGCATTAAACTTTTACGTACAATTCCTTTTCCATAAGGGTGTGGAATTCCAATAATCCCTTTTTGTTTTTTAATTTCATGAATTACATCAAATAGTTTTCCTGGTTTAATCTCTTTTTTCAAGCCAAGGCATATTATTTCTCCTTTATCTGTGCTTATTTCTTCACCAATTATTATTTCAAAACCATTCTCTGTAGATTTTTCATTTAACTTTTTTAATTGTAATGCGCCTTTGATAGTATTATGATCTGTAATTGCAATTCCATTTAACCCTTTTTGTTTGGCTTTTTTTAGTATGTTAATTGGTTCAATATTTGAGCAATCGCTATATTTCGTATGGGTGTGTAACTCATATTTTTTTTGTTTGTTTGTTTGTTTTCGCTTACGTTTTATTTTTATTTTCTTAGCTTTCATTGATTTTTATATATCAGATAATAACCTTTATAAGTCTTTTCCAATATTTGATAGCTATATCAGAGTAAATATAGCTATATTAGGGTAAATATAGTGCTTGTGTGATTATTATGTTTTGATGGGTGTAAATATTATAATTTTTGGAGGGTATCAATATTATGGATTGTATTATATGTCGTTATGGAGAACTAGCGCTTAAAGGTAAAAATCGTAATCTTTTCGAAAAGCGTTTAATAAAGAATATGAAAGATTGTCTCCAAAGAAATAAGTTGGTAGGAGATATTATTAATATTCGTGGTAGAATCATAATTAATACAACTAATGCGAACATAATCGATTATATAAAAAATATTTTTGGTTTAGTTTCTATTTCGCCTGCAGTTGTTTGCAGTTTAGATTTTGATGAAATTAAATCAACTGCAAATAGTGTAGTGGAAAATAAATTATCTCAAAATTTAGACAAAAATAAGATTAATTCATTTCGTATTTCTTCAAGCAGGTCTAATAAGCAGTTTCATTTAACGTCTTTGGATCTAGACATGAAGATTGGAGAATTCATAATGAATAAATTTAATCTTAAAGTTAGTCTTAAAGCATTTGATCTTAATCTAGGTATTGAAATTCACGATAAGGCATTTGTATTCACAGAAAAAATTAAGTGCCCTGGCGGTATTCCTTTAGGTATGTCTGGCAATGTTTGTGCATTAATTCAAAACAAAAATGATTTGGCAGCAGCTTGGCTCATGTCAAAGCGTGGTTGTATTATTTATCCTGTATCTATGAACGCGAGCTCTAATAAACAAGAATTTGTTTCTAGTCTTGCTAATTTTACTTATGGTCAAAATTTAGATTTCGAATTAGTAACTAATAATTCAGAGCTTAATCAGTTTGTCAAAGATCATCAGTGTTTAGCTTTGGTTTCAGGCACAACACTTGATAACAATTCTTCTTTTGAAAAGTTTAATCAAGAGTTTTCAGATATAGATATTCCTATTTTATTTCCTATCATTGCTTATTCTGACGAAGAAATTAATTTTATATTGATTCAAATCAATAAGCAAAATTCTAATGTGATTTAAAATTTAAAAATAATTCAATCATCAATTTTAAAACAATTCAAAAAAGATTCAAAATTTAAAATGAAACAAAAAAAAAAGCAATCAAAAACCACCGTAAAAAAAAATAAACGTAAAGTTTTTGGTAAAAAGAATTTCCAAAAAGTTCTTATTGTTTTAGGTTCATCTGTTATGGTTAAAGGTTATCCCCGAATTATGGCTGAGCGTGTTAGAAAAGCAATTTCTATTTTTAATTCAGGTAATTATTCCAAAATGATTCTTTCGGGTGGTTCTGTATCTACTCCGCTTCCTGAGGCTGAGCTCATGTATGTACTCGCATCAAAACATATTGATCATAAAGCATTTGTTTTAGAAAAAAATTCTCAAGATACATTGCAAAATGCAGTTTTTTGTTGGGATATTATTAAATCAAGAAAACCAGAATCTATAACCATAATAACATCTGATTTTCACATGAGAAGAACCAAGTATATTTTCAAATCTGTTTTTGCGCATATGAAAAACAAATTAGATATTGATTTTATTGAAGCCAACCATTTTTTACCTCCATTATTAGAATTTAAATTATTTTTTTGTGAAGTATGTTTTTACATTAAACTTTTGTTAAGAGGTATAAAATGAAAATTTTTATTGAAAAAGAAAACAAAATTGTAAATAAGACAATAAATTCAAAAGAAATCTTAACTGTTAAAGATTTATTGATTGAATTAAATATAAATCAAGAAACAGTGATTATTACAAAGAACAATACCTTAGTTTTAGTTGACGAAAAACTAGATAATAAAGACGAAGTTAAAATATTAAGTGTAATATCTGGAGGGTAAAATAATATAATTCATTTTAAAAAATAAGTACAATGAAATGCATTAAATGTTCCCAAAAAGCAGTATTTAATTCACCTAGTCTTTGCGCTAAACATTTTATTCAGTATTTTGAAACTAAAGTTTTCAAAACAATTAAAAAATTCAATCTAATCAAAAAAGATGATAAAATCTGCGTCGCAACAAGCGGAGGTAAAGATTCTTTAACAGTACTCTACCTAACAAAAAAGTATTTAGAAACAAAATTAAAACAATCTACATCAAAAAAAAATATTCAAGCATTAATTATTGACGAAGGAATTGGAGATTATAGATCGCATACTCTGGAAGATTTAAATTTATTTTGCAAACAACACAATATATTCTTAAACATTATATCTTTCAAAAAAGAATTTAGTAAATCTTTAGATCAATTAATTAAAAATAAAGCATTCAAACATCTTAAGCCGTGCAATATTTGTGGAGTTTTACGAAGATATCTTTTAAATAAATATTCTAAAGGTTTTGATAAGCTCGTCACAGGTCATAATCTTGATGATGAAGCACAAGTTATTATGATGAATTTTTTTCGTGCTCAAGTTGAACTTCAAGCAAAACTAGGGCCAATGACTGGAATAATCAAATCAAAATTATTCACACAAAGAATTAAACCGTTGTATTTTTGTTCTGAAAAAGAGGTTATGACATATTCAATCATAAAAAATTTCACAACTAGGTTTACACAGTGTCCTCATGTTACGCATTCATATAGAGCTCAAGTTAGAGATTTTCTTAACACACTTGAATTATCAGAACCTGGCTCAAAACAAAACATAATTGATAATTTTATTAAGATTCTTCCCAAATTCAAGCAAACGTTTAAATCAACTGAATCTGTTTTAGCGTGTAAGCTATGCAAAGAACCGTCTAAGAATCCTGTTTGTAATGCTTGCAATTTAATAAATTTGATAAAAAAGTAAATTAAACAGTAAAACACGAGTACATAACCAAATGATAGATTTTGTATTTCCTAAAAACAATGAACAAGAGTTTATTAAGTTAGCTGTGCGTCTTGGTTTCAAATCTTTGTGTTTCATATATGAAAAACCAACTAAAATTGATGAATTCCAATCAACATCAAATCTTAAAATTTATTCAGGTTTGCTATGCACATCAAAATCAGTTTCAAAAAATAAAAACAAAGCTGATTTTATTTTAATGCAAGCAGAGGAAGATTCTCAAAATCGTTTTATTTTAGAGAATGGTTCTGCTAATATTTTGTTTGATTTAGAACTTTCCAAAAGAGGAGATTTTATTCATCATCGAGCGTCTGGTTTAAATCAAGTAACTTCTAAACTAGCTTTGGAAAAAGATACAGTTATTGGTTTTTCTTTTAATTCAATTTTGAATTTGTCAGGAAGAAAACGAGCTGTTTTATTCGGAAGAATTTCTCAAAATATTCGTTTTGCTCGAAAGTTTAAATTTAAAACAGTATTTGCATCATTCGCATCTGAGCCTATGCAAATGCGTTCTCCAACATCCTTGCAAGCTGTTTTAAAGACTCTAGGTATGACTCCTGGAGAAGCGAAATCTTCTTTAATAGTTAATGATTTATTGGATAAATGAAAAACAAATTAAACACGAAGAAAGGACTTAAGTTTTCTTCAGCAGATTTTTTTCTAGGTTTTATGATTCTTTTACTTATTTTTGTTTTGGTTAGAAATATAGAATTTAACCCTTTCCAAAAACCTGATTTTGTTGATAATATTGTTTTGATGAATGTTAATGATTCAATTGATTGGGATTCAGTAAATAATAAAACAATTGATATAATTAATTTGGATGTTTTCAATAATAATTCATTTATGGTTAATTGTGATATTTTATTTAAATTAGATAATGAAAATAATTCCAATTCATTTAATTTGAAAAATTCTTTTTTAGTTTATCCTCAACAATCCACAGAAACCGAATTTAAATTCAATATGCCTGGCGGAGATTCTGATTTAAAGATTTATCCTGAGTGCATTAAAATTTAATATTTATTCTATTATTAATTCATTTTTTCCAATAAGTATATAAATAAAAATTATTTTTATATTCTAAAAGAGGTATTTTTTATGGCTAAGCCTTCGAAAGCTTTGGTTGATTATATTAAGAAGCATCGTGAAAAAGGAGTTCACATTAAAAAGATTAAGCGTAAACTAGCTGATGCTGGCCATCCTATAGAAAATATTGAAGCATCTGTTGCTCATGTTTTTGCAAATCATCCTCATCTTAAACAATCAGCATCTATTGGTTTTTATTTATTATCTGGACTTGCAGTTTTAGTTGTTCTTTTCATAATAATATTTGGTGTAACTCAACTTACTGATTACTTAGATTATCAAGATAACTTAAACGAGTTCAGTGAAAATCAAACATTTGAAGCTATGAGTGATATTGATTTGCTAATCTATGCTTCAGAAGAACTAGATTTAAAAGCATGTAATTTTATTAATAATCATAACATATACTATGCTTGTACTGAACGTTATTGGGAGAGAGATGATTGTATGTTTGAGTATTTCTTTGACAAGTATGATTCTTGTTGGTTAGATAAAGCTTATAACTCATTTAATTTATCTTTATGCGCTCCAATTATGGATTCTAATTTAGAATCTGAGTGTATTCAAAATTTATTTGAAGATATAGCTTTGGCTAAAAATGTTCAGCTTTGTTTAGGTTCAGCATTTACAGATGATTGTTTAGATTATTATCGTTCTGTTAATGAGTTATCTTTAACATATGATTTTTGTAGTTTGTATGTTAGTGAAGAGTCCAGAGATTTTTGTTATTTTGGTTTTTTTAGTGAGAGTAAGCAAGAAGATATTTGTAATTCAATGGAATTACCTCAGTACAAAAGACATTGTTTGAAGTTTTCAACTTCAACACCTGATGAATTACTTAGTTTATGTGATGATCCAGAAAATTCATATCTTTTTTTAGGAAATTCCAAAGAAGATGTAAATATTTCTTCTTATTCTGATTCAGATAAGGGTTTGTGTTTTTTTGAATTAGCTTCTTATTTAATAACTGAAAAAGGTTATTCTTGCGAGGATATTAATTCATTTATTAATTCAAAATCAAATGAGTTTAGTGGTTCATTTAGCAATATTTATAAACTTACTAAGCAAGGAATATTTGATAAAGGTAAACCAAAATACCTAAATAATCCTAATACTATGAAGTTTTTTGAGTGTGATTTTTCATGATTCCTAAATTTAAAAAAACAATTGAACGTTTTTTATCAGATCAATCAGGTAGTGGTTCTAAAAAAAGTATTGTATTTATGGGTATATTGGCTTTCGCTCTTTCTTCTCATCCGGTTAGAGCAGGAGCTGTTTGGGCTTGGTTTGATCATAGTTTAGGAGATCTTGAAGGTGGTAGTGAGCATTTATCAGATGGAGAATCTTGGAAACTTTCTAAAGTTAAACCTCGTTGTATTGCTATAGATCCTACAAAAACTGCAAAAAATGGTAAAACCACTTTAACTTTTTCTGTTCTTCATTGGAGGGGTTGTGATTCTGATCATGAAACATCATTTACTATTCCTGTTAAAGTAGAAGATTTAATTAGAGCAGGAGCTGTGAACAATAGTGGAGATTTAGATGTTCTTGTTGGATTAAAGAATGACAAAACATTTAATTTTGAATTTTCTGATCATATTAGTCATAGTAGTACTTGGGATTGTTGTGATACTGAAGATCATTTTAGTTCTGATTTAGTTAATGATCCGTTTGTAGATCAGCCAAAAGAATTGTTTTTTCATAAAAATGATATTGCTTTAGATTTGGAAGATAATGAAGTTCTCGTTTCTAAGCACACTCACGATGTTTTAAAACAAGATGTAGATTTGACTGCGCATTTGAGTAATCACTGGAGTCAAAGTAACGAACCTAATATTTGTGATTGTTCTACTGCATATAGTAAAATTATGAAAGAATCTCTTTTTACTTCAGCTAATTGTGAACAAGTTTTAGAATTAGGGGATATTTCTAATTATAAAATTTAATTCAAATTTATTATTTGTTCTAGTTTTTCATCATTAATAATTTTCTTTATGTTTTGTATGACAAGACTGGTTTTTTGTTTGTTTACAATATTTATGAATGAGTCTCTTGCTTCTGTATTTTCTCCTTTTTTTAATTTTATTAATGAGTTTAATGTTTGTATGAATATAAAAACTAGCGCGGGATGTATTAGTTTAATTTCTTTTTTAGGTACATATTTTTGATATTCATCTAAAAACGTTTTTATATTATTATAATTATTATTTGTTTTTGTTTTTAAATCTAATAATGATAATATCATTCGAGCAGCATCATAAATTAAGTAGTTGTATCGCACTTTTTCAAAATCTATAACTGCAATAATTTTCTTTTTTTTAAATAATATATTTCCTAAATGCAAATCATTATGTATTATACTTTGTTTTGCAAAAGACATTCCTAATTCTAATTTTTCTCGGAGTTTTATTATTCTTGCTTTTTCTTTATCTGAAAAATGATTTGTATTTTGAGAAAATAAAAAAGCAGTTTTATGAGGGTATATTTCTTCATTGGTTTCAGGGCTAGTTTTGTATATTTTTCCAAGAAGCGAAGCTATTTTTTTTATCTGTTGGTCATTTAATGTATTTATTTTATCTATTTTTTCTATATATTCAATTATTTCTATTTTTTGACCTAAAAATGTGTCGTTTACTGCTGTTGGAATAAATGGGATTTTCATTTTCGAATAATTATTTTTTAGTTTTTTTTCAAATTCTTGAATTAGTTTGCTAATTTTTCTTTCTTTGAGAAGATATTTGTGTTTTTCAGTTTCAACCAAATAATTATTGCTTGTATATCCTGTATGTATTTTACGAAATATTTTGATTTTTTCTCCAAGTTTTTTTTCAGCAATTTTTTTAAGTTCTTGTTCTTTTTTTTGTGCTTTGAATTCTTCAAATCCATATTTGTCTAAGTATTGTTTAAATATTCCTCCACATTCTTTTTTAAAGTCACATTGCTTACATTCATTCATGAATTCTTTTTTATCACTGTCAAATATTTGCTTTGCATCATGCCATTTTTGTTTGTTTTTTATTTTTTGATTTAAGTAAGGGTTTGCAGTATGTTGTTTATACTTTGTTTTTAGAATACATAAAGGAATTCCTATTAAACTTATTTTTTGTTTGTGTTTTTCACAAAACTCAATTGCTTTTTCAACATATTTAATATTGTCAGAATATTTAGGGATTAATTCAAGAGTTTCTTTAACTTTTCCTTGAGGTCTCACCCAGCTTAGTTGTATTGCATCAGGTTTTAATTCAATGTGGTGTTTGACAATATCTTCTATTTGCTTAGCATTGATTGAATTTATAACTATATTTAGGATTATTTTTTGATTAAATTTTTTCAGATTTTTTATTCCTTTAACTGCTTGCTCATATCCTTTGGTAACAGAGGTTATTTCTTTATTTAGCTCTTCATTATGTGCGTGCAAGCTAATAAGAAACAGTTCAATTTTTTTAGAAACAAGTTCTTTTGTAAATTTTTCATAAAAAAATGATCTGCAATTAGTTTGGATAATTATATCCAATTCATTAATTTTAGCAAATTCAATAATTTTTAGAAAATCAGTTCGTATTGTTATTTCTCCGCCTGTAAAACTTATTGTTTGTATTCCTACTTTTTTAGAGTCTACAATTTCTTTTTTAATTTGATCTGTTGTTTTATCTTTAATTTTTTCATTTTTGTCATTTAAACAAAAAATGCAATTATTATTGCAAGATATCCCTATTTTTATTTCTGTTTTAAGAGTCATATGTTTTTTCTTATTTTTCTTGTTTTTTTTTACTGTTTAATAATCTAATTTTTTTCAATCCATTTGGAAAAAATTGTCCTAGTTTCAGGTTCATTTATTATTTTTTCAAAAATCCAATCAAATTGTCCTTTTAGAATTTTACATCTGTAATTTGTTGCATTTTTTGCAATTAAGCTTTTTTGTTCTGCATAATTCAAAACAGGGCAGGTTCCACAATATGGTTTGTATATGCAAGTATCACAGTAAGTTGTTTCTAAAATAGAAGATTCTATTAGTTTATGTACTGGCTTACTGTTTGCATATTCTTTAAAGCTAATTTGTTTTACATTGCCTAAATTAAATATTTCAAATCCGCGGCCTTCATCACAAGAATAAATGTCTCCATTGTAATTATAAGCGATTTGTCCCAGTGCAATTCCGCAAGGACTTCTTAAATCTAAAAAGCCAGGTTCTATTCCTTTAATTATTTTTTTAAGAAGTAATGTTGTAAATCTTTCAACTATGTTTATTCCCTCTTTATTTTTTTGTATGATATATTCCATAGATTTTTTCCAAAAATCTAAATATTCTTCAGGAGTATATCCTACATTTTTCCAATCTTTTTCTGCAAATCCTATTTTATTAAGAAACTTAAGTTGTATTCCTGTAAATCCTCTCTCGATATATTCATCTACTATTTCTTCAGCTTTTTCAAGACTTTTTCGAGTGGTTACCATTAAAGCACCAACTCTAATATTATTCTCTCGACAAGTTTTGATTTTAGTTATGACATCATCATAAGTTCCTTGCCCTCCTAGATATTTTCTATTATTATCATGAATTTCTTTAGGGCCATCTAGAGATGTTGTAATTGATACTTTTTTTTCTCTAAGATATTTTATTTGTTCATCAGTCATCAATGTTAAATTGGTAACTAGTGTTATCATTAAATCTTTTTCATTTTCTTTAATTTTGTTTTGAGAATATTTTATTATGTATTTCAATATTGGGAAGTTTAAAAGTCCGTCTCCTCCTTGAAATTCTATTTTTATTTTTTTAGAAGGGCTTTGCATTATGAAGTCAACGATTTCTTTTGCAGTTTCTTCATTTAGGTCACATCCTTTTTTTTGATCTTGTTCTGCAGATGAATGACAGTATATGCATTGGTGATTACATCTTAATGTTGGAATTATAATATGTAAAGAAGGAGGGTGTACTAAGAATTTTTTTCGTAGTATTTCTTGATTAATAAATATGTGCGTATTTTTTTCTGTTAGTATAATTCCTTTTTGTTCCAATTGTTCAATTATTTGTTCAGACAGTTCATATCTTAATAGTTCTTTATATTTATTTCTACTTAAAACAGCCCAGCTTCCTTGATCAGTTATTAATAAGATTTTATCTTTATTTTTTTTAATTCTATAAAATGGAAGAATATATTTTTTGGTCATTTTTTTATTTGAGATTTAAATGCACTGGTTTACAAATTCTTTTAATATAGTCATATTTGAATCTTTTTCATCAAGCTTTATTAAAAAATGCGATTTTTCTTCAATTAGTTCTAGTTTTGCATGATTTTTGAATTGTTCTATTACTTTTTTTATTTTTTCTTTCGAATAAAATTTCTTATTTAGTTTTATAGATTCCATTTTTTTATTTCTTATACAAATTCATTTTTTTTTACTTTTTTGTTATTGTTCTTGATTTGTTTTTATTTTTACTGTCTAATATTATTCCTGTTGCTTATTTTCTTCATTCTCTTCCCATGGTTTAAATATTTCTTGTTCTTTGTCTTCTTTAGAAATATTATTCATAACAAATTCTTGTTTTAACTCTTTCATACATTCAATAACTTCATTTGTAATAAGAACTCTTTTCATTATAATTTCTCGTAAGTCTTTATTTTTTTCACTTTGTATGTTGTAGACTCCATAAGTTAGTATTTCATCATTAAATTCTTGCACAATTTGGTTTATATCATCATCAGATTTTTTTGATTCTATTTTTACAATAATTTCTTTATCTGGATCTCCATCAAACATTATAAATGCTTTATCAATCATAATGTACGCTGCAGAATAAAGTATGCCTATGGGGTATATTATAGGATTGAGTTTTAATACTGCTGTATTTTGAGAATATTCTATTTGTTCGTTTGTTTCCATGTCAACCACCTCTTTATTTATAGGTCTAGTTAAATACTTTTTTTTGGAAGTATTTATTGTTTTCTATATCGTTTATAAGACTTAGTTGTTGTTTTTAACTGATTTATGCTCTCAAATTGTTTTATAAGAAAACTTTTTGAAGAAAAAGCAAAATATTTCCTTGACAGCTAATTGTAATTATTGTTCCCAAAAAAAGATGAGGTGCAAATGCTATTGTTTTGTTTACTTTAATTTTATTAAAATGTAATTTTCCCGTCATATGCCATTTTTTTATTTTTTGCACATCTGTTTTACTCAAAGCAGTAGCTTTTGTCAATATATAAGTATCTCTTAATGATTGTTTTATTGGTGCTTTCAGGCCATTTTTCAAAATTCCTTCTCCTAAAATCATTCCAGATTTAAGTTGCGATATATTGACTTCGTTAGAATATACGTCTGATAACCTTCTTATAAATCCTAGTAATATTATATATAGAAGTATCATTGTAATAAATGATATTAGGAATGTTTTTGTCATAAAATATTGTTGATTGAGAAACACTCTAAATATAGATACCATAATTAAAAACGCATGTGTATTTTCTTGTAATATTTTTTCTAATAATTTAAATCCAAAAATAATTAGCAGCATGTTTGTTATTATATTTGGTTGAATTTTGAGGTAAGGAAATAAATATGGATTTATCCAGGTAATGCTGAATATGGTCACAACAGCAAAAAAAATATTTTTCAAATTTAATGTTTCTTTCACAGCTTCAATTTTTTCTTTTTTACTTGATTTAATAAACATATTTATCAATAAATAAATAAAGATTGGAATTAGCGAGTTAAGAAATAAGTCAATAAATGGCAATTGTGTTGTAACATTTTTATATATAGTGGGAGGTGTCAAAAAAACTAATATGGTTAGTAATTTTGCATCTCCTGCATTCCAAATACCATAATACCACAAAACAAAGCCAACAATTAATGAAATTATTGTATAAATTATTGAAATTAAAAGATATTTAACAGTTATAATTTCGAATAATATTAAAAAACATTGAATTACAAATCCAATTCCTGCTGCAATAAGTAAATATTTATTTTTAATTTTACCTAATTTAATATCCTCATAGCTAGTTAAAACTCCTAATGCTAATATTATGGGTAAAAAAAAGTATATTTCCATTTTTAATTATTATCTCTATTGATTATTCAATCCAGTTATTAACTCTTTTAATAGTATATATTAAAATTATTGATTCCTTGATTTATTTCATCTTCAGGAAAAGATATGATCATACTGCCTAATTTTTTCCCTTGCAAAATAATTTCTTTCATTTTTTCTATTTTTTTATTATTCATTATATCTATGAAGTAATCGTATTTATATGTTGTTAGGTGGAGTATTCTTTGAATATCCTTATTTTTATTATTATATGAAACATGAAAACCATCACTATTTTGAATTAATTTCATAATTTTTCCAGAAAACTCATTTTCTAATGTTTTCATTACATTTTTATTTAGTAAGTCTTCATTTTTTATGAATGGATAAATTTTAAGTTTAGTAGTTCCATCAAAACTAAAATCAATACCAAAAAGAAGTTCAGTTTTCATGTTTTCATAAAAAATTTTATTTTGATCTATATCTATTTTACTTATTTTTAATACTTGTTTTATTTTTTTAGATTGATTTTTTATGATAAACCATATTTTAAGTCTGGATTTTGCCCGGTTTGATCTTAGGTCAATACCTACAATAATTTGATGTACTTTTTCGATATCAAATTTTTCATCCATTATTTGTTTTAATATTGAATAATTTATTTTAACATTTTCCAGTTCAAAAATTTTTTTAATAAATCGCA